>Ga0334892_1000110_pt1 | contig 130771 bp, 115 predicted proteins | sample GraSluR3_MG_4_FD_207213 | JGI IMG/M metagenome (GOLD analysis project Ga0334892, IMG submission 207213) | Sludge microbial communities from methane-producing bioreactor in Wageningen University, Netherlands - Granular Sludge_15_04-R3 | ecosystem: Engineered > Bioreactor > Anaerobic >... | reverse complement strand
AAAACAATTTAAAAGATCAAGCATATACTTTTAACAATAATAGGATGAAAGTTATTTCAGAATATTCTGAAAGTAATTAAGGGAATTTTTTAGATTTATAGGTAGATAAAAAAATTTACTCGTTGGAACTGATGACCATCATAGTAACTTGACTTTTTAAAGTTACTATGATAATATTTAAAAAACTAAATGGTTAGGAGAATAATTGTCTATGATAGAATCAATTGTTTCAACAAATAGTTTAAGTTTATTTTTAGTCTTTATCGAGGGGATTATATCCTTTTTTTCTCCTTGTGTTATCCCCCTTATTCCTATTTATATTAGCTATCTTGCTGGAAACGCAGAATATACAAATGAGGATGGAACTTTATCCTATAAAAGAAGAAAAGTGTTTTTCCATACTATTTTTTTCGTTTTAGGTATTTCTTCTGCCTTTTTTATCCTGGGAATGTCCTTTACAGCTCTAGGGACTTTCTTTCAGAGCAACAAATTATTATTTACTAGAATAGGTGGCATTATTATTATTATTCTAGGGCTATTTCAATTAGGGTTATTTGAATTTAAGTTCTTAAATAGAGAAAGAAAATTTAATTTAAATTTAAAAGATAGAGAAACTAATCCTTTAATAGCATTTATAATGGGATTTACATTTAGTTTTGCTTGGACTCCCTGTGTTGGTCCTGCTCTTTCATCTGTTTTAATTTTAGCTTCAGGAGCAAGTAATACTTTATTAGGCAATATGCTGATTCTTGTATACGCTATTGGCTTTATCATTCCTTTCTTGCTTTTAGGCTTATTTACTACACAGGTATTAAATTTTCTAAAAAGTCATCAAAATCTACTTAAACATACAGTAAAGGTTGGTGGGGTATTGCTTATAATTATTGGGATTATGACCTTTACAGGTTGGATGAATGGTATTTCAGGCTATTTAAATTCCTTTGACTCACCAATAGCACCTGAAAACTCAAATAACTCCTCTACCAATGACCGTAATGATATAGAAGGGGAAGAGAACATAGATGTAGAGGAAGAGAGCCTGGATGATCTTATGCCTGCAATTGATTTTACATTAACCGATCAATATGGAAATAATCATACTCTATCTGAATATAGAGGTAAAGTAATCTTTCTTAATTTTTGGGCGACCTGGTGCCCTCCATGTAGGAAAGAAATGCCAGATATTGAACAAATATATCAAGAATATGGTTTAAATAAAGAAGATGTAATAATTCTAGGAGTTGCAAGTCCAAGAAGCGATGCCAATCCAAATACAAAGGAAATAGATAAAGAAGGAGTATTGAAATTTATAAAAGATAATGCATATACTTTCCCAATTGTATTTGATGAAACTGGAAATACATTTAATCAATACAGCATTTCATCTTTGCCCACTACATTTATGATAAATCAAGAAGGTAATATATATGGATATGCACCTGGTATGCTAACTAAAGATATGATGAAAAATATTATACAAGATACATTAAATTCTATAAAATAATAGATATATATAAAGAAGGAGATGTCTCTATTGAAAAATCAATACAATCTACCCTGTAATATTGCACAGACATTAAATATAATAGGGGATAAATGGACTCTGCTAATTATAAGGCAATTATCTATTGGTCATAACACATATAAGGAAATACTACAAAATTTGGATGGAATTCCTAGTAATTTACTTTCAAATCGGCTGAAAGAATTGGAGAAGGATGAACTCATAACTTCTGAACTTTATAATCAACACCCTCCCCGTTATGAATATATCCTAACAGATAGCGGTCTAGATTTAGACGATGTTTTTAATAGTATTATCCTTTGGGGAGAAAAGCATTTGCAAAAATGCTATAAGCAATTAGTTCATAATAAATGTAATCATAAAATCCAGTTACAATATTTTTGTTCCCATTGTCATGATGTTGTGGAAAAGCAAGATATAAAAGTAAAAAAGGAATAATTTTAATTTTCTTTTCTAAATTAAATAAAAAGGTGGTCACTAATAATATGATATGACCACCCTTTTTTTTACACTTCCATTAATTTTGCCATTTCTAATAGAGATTCCTTAATATAGTTTGTTAGTTTATCTAGATTCTTTTCATTATATTTTCTACTCATAATATTAAATCGTATTTCATCTTTATATTTCATATATCTAATAGCAAAACCGTCCTCAACTACTGGTCCCCAGCCTGCAAGTTGTAATCCATGGGTTGAGGTTGTGCTAGTACATATTGTGCTATGGGTTAGAGTCTTATAACCTTCATCTTTAAATAATGCTGGCATTTTATCTATCCCAATCTCTTTACCAAAACGATTATACATTTCAAGGAGTCCCATAAGGTGTCCATCTACTCCTTTACCTTCCTGACATTCCCTTATTCTTTCAATATGTTTTTGGGTTGCATTAATTAATAAAATTTTCTTATACTCATTATTATTACAATTCGATGTAAAGCTCTCTATAAATCTAAGACTTTCATTTGAAACTGCATACATGACTTCCATACGCCCATATAAAAACTTTCTAGTCGCAACCGCTTCATATTGACTAAAACATTTGTCAAATATTTTATATTGGGCAAGCTGTATCGCTAATTGTACAAAAGCATCAGGGCTAATTTGAAACTTTTTAATCTTGTTTGTGCCAAATTGATCAAAAACTAAAACTCTTGTTTCATTATCAGAAATAATATCATGAAATTTTTCTGAAGCAATGTTTAGCATCTCTGTTAATTCATCATTAATTACAAATTTTAATTTTTCTGGTTTATCTATGTCTTTTTTTACATTATTTTTTGATATGTTAGAGTCAGTATCATCATAAATATATTTAATCATTTTTGATATAGGTGAACCATCCATGCCAGTGTGTTCCATATTAAATCCTATATATCCATTTCTTGTAATTATAAATTGTAAAGACTTATCAAACCATCTATTTTTACCATTACCATACAGCATATTTTCTGAAACATCTTTTAATATTTCAGGGCTACTATCATCCAGACATAGTGCAAATATAGCAGTTTCTATTTTTTCTAAATTACCTTTATTTTGATCATCTATATTTAATAACCTATCTCTTGAATCTGCCCACATATCTCGATTCATTGAAGTTAGAATACCCAAACCCTGTCCTTTAGAATCCTCACTAATAATATTTTCTAATTCACACTTTATCTGATTATATGTTTTTATCTCTAAATTATCATATACATTTAATACAAATATATTTTCCTTATATAAAACTATAATGTGTTTTTCAAAAGAACTAACTCTTAAATTATCTCTTTGATTCTGAGGTATTCTAGTAGAGGAAAAAAATTTTTTGTATTGATCCATACATAGTGGCTGATCTTTTTGCATATCTACCGCAAGCTCTTCATTATCTATTAATTCTTTGAATTTTAGGACCGATAGAATCAAGCTTGTAGCAAGCTCTAGCTGAGTTAATGTACAATTATTTTGCTTATTTTCCAATAAGTAAAATACATTCCCTTCTTCGATTAGAGGCACTCGTGGTTTTAAGTATACATCATACCAAAAAGGAGCTATCCAATTTTCCAAATTGTTTTTCTCTGAAAATTCTTTTAAAACCCTTTGTAGTTTTTGTCCATCACCTTCTTTGTTTTTAAATTCGTTAGCAATCCTCTTCGTTATTTCGAATTGCTGCACAGTAAGCAAAGGTTCCACCCATTGAATAAATCTATCACAGGTTTCATTTAGATCCGGTATAGGTAATTTTGGCAGACTTTCCTGATATTTAAATGTATTTCCCAATTATTTCACTCCTCTATTCTATTTAAATTATTCCTTATGTAATATATTATTCTTAAATATGTCTTCCATCTCTTTTAAGAGTTCTATAAATTAATTTGTATTCCTGCCTGCTTTTTTATATAATCCTAGTTGTTCATGATACCTTTTAATAAATAAAAATAACCATCATACAATAATTATAATATATGTATAATGGTTAAACTTGTCTATTCTTCTTTTAAAATATTTAACATGGGAAATTTCTATAGCATTAGACTGTTAATATTTTCATCCATCATTTGTCTTAATATTAATCTTAAATGATTTTTTTCTTCTTTTAATGCCGTCCTATAGGCATTATTTCTTTTTATATCTTTGTCAAGGTTGACCAACTCATTTAGAAAAATTATTGTATCCTTTTCAAGTTTTTCACCAGTTATTAGTGCCTCTCTTTTAGATGTCACCTTTTTCATTTTTTCTATTTTCTTTTCATCTGTTACCATAGAATTTAATTTTAGTATTAGATTTATGTATGTTTCATCTTCATTTATAGAAATCTCACTTATGTCAGTTTGCTTTTCCAATAATTCTTTATATACTTTTTCATGAGCCTGCTCATCTTTAGCGAGCTTTAATAAAAGGTTCTTTGTAACGCCCTCTTCCATGGCATTAGCTGCTTCCTGATAGAATTTATAGCCATTCTGCTCTAGTTGAATAAGTGTCTCTAAAACATTTGTAGAACTTATAACATTTGACATATTATCACTCCCTTTTTTTTATCAAATACCCGGAGTTATTAATATCAAACATTTATATACTAACTTTTTACATAATTATGTTAATAAATGGGAACTCTTTTATCTTCAATGACCTCTTTCTGTATCATATTCACCTGTTCCTTATGAATAATCTGTTTTAAAAGGTTTAGCACTCCATAGGATTTATTATTAATAACCAAAACAGCCCTAGTTTCATCTCCGATATTCTTATTTGTGACAAATTCTTCAAAATAAATATTCCCTAGAATTTCTGGTTTTTCTATTGTATCTTTATTATATACAGTAACATCTATAGTTCCATTTATAATTGCAGGTATCATCCTTGTATATTGAATATCAATAAATTCAACTTCTCTATTTTCACTTAAAAGTTCAAGCAATTTAACATGGTCCGGAGAATCTAAATCTCTTCCTATCCTAAGAACTTTTTTCTTTAATACATTCTTATCCTTATATAAAACAACATATCCACTTAAATAACTGAATGGAGCAAACTCCATAGCAATACTTAAGTCTTTATATTTTTTAATGAGTTTATTTGCTGATTCCTTTCCAAGAACTGCAAAGTCGTATTTTTCTTCTAAAATACCCCTAATTCTATTTTCTGCTCCCTGCATATATGCAAAATGGAAGGGTATACTTCTTTTTTCTATTTCTTCATATATTGCAGTAGCTATTCCTTCATGCTTTTTAGTGTATGGTAAAGGAGAGACCCCTGTTAACACTCCCCAGGATGTAAACTCCCATAGCTTTTTATAATCAATCTTTGTTAGGTAAGTTCCTAATGTACCTCTTTTGGATCTAGTTATTGCCTTCTCATCCTCTAAAATATTTAATACTTCCTGAACTACTCCTCTAGATGTATTAAATCGTTTAGTATAGGAAGATATAGTATCAATTCTATCCCCTAATGCATAGGTTAATAACTCCCTCGAAAGCATCATCATAACCATTCCTTTTTTATTATATAAATCGAATTTTGTTAACATTAGATAGTACCTCCAAATATGTTATGCTTATTATATCACAAATAAAAGATAGAAATGTTTCCTCTCGCTTCCTCTCCCCTATACATAAGTTCTAATCTTTATTAATCTGATTTATATTTTTCATAAATGGGCATAAGTGATTCTTTGAGTGTTTTAGGTAAATACTTTTCTAAGGTGTGTTTTATATTCCATTCTCCTATAGTAGTCTCTCCCTTTTGGCTAATCCAGACTTCAAACTTTTTCTTAACTGCTGCTTTATACATAGGAGGGAAAGTATTAAGGATTTCCTCATACATTATTTTACTATTGCCTTCCCATGTAAGATCTTCAATTTTAATTTTTTCCACTATATCTCCCCCTTTTTATTTAATATACATAAAGCAATATTTTTCCAATCATCTATAATCCCAATATCTACTTTTGTAAATATACTTGCATTAGGGTTATTATTAACTGCTATAATATATTTAACTTTTTTTATTCCAGCAAAAGTTTGATTGCTACCGGAAACACCAAAAAGCAGAACAATAGATGCAGATAAACTATGACCGCTAACACCAACCTGTCTATTATATGGTGCTAAGCCTCCTTGGACTAGCGGTCTGGTTACAGCAAAATCACCACCCAGTACTTTAGCAACCTTATTTACTAATAAGAGCTCCTCTTTCTTTTTTATAGCATTACCTGCAATAACCACAATTTTAGCGTTAATAAGTTCTACTTCTACCTTACTTTCATATCTCTCTATAATATTTAAATTTACTTTAGATAGCTTTCTTTGATAAGATATTATACTAGAGTTCTTCCCCCCTGCTTTAACAGGTGTATCTAACACCCCCTGCCTAATAGTGGCCATTTGAGGAAATGCATTTTTTATTATAATTTCAGCAAAAACCTCTTCTCCAAAAGCAGGCCTGATTTGGATAAGACCGTATTTATCATCATATTTGATTTCTGTGCAGTCAGCCGTAATACCCGTTCTAAAATATGCAGCAACCCTTGGTCCGAAGCTTCTTCCTAGAGGTGTTGCTCCTAATAACAAAATACTCGGTTTTTTATTTTCGGTATATTCACATAGAGCTTCTGTATAATGTTCTGTTGTTAAAAACCTTTCCTCATATTCATATATAAAAAGTTCGTCTAAATAGCTTCTTACCCCTTCAAAATTTAAAGATATTCCATCTCCTTTTATTTCCCTTGAAATTACTACAATACCGTGAAGTTTATATGATTTTCCTCTCATTATCTCTATAGTTTTTCCTATAATTTCCAATGCCACTGAAAGCAATTTATTATTTTCTAATTCAAGAAATATACCGATATTCATTATTGCTCCTCCCAATTACTTATTCTCTCCAGAATTAAATCAACATTTTGGGATGTACTGCCCGATAATATTTTTCCTTTTCTAAAAGCTTTAGGCATAAAGATCCTATTAACCCTAGTTGGAGAAGCTTGATATCCAAAATTATTTTCATTATTATCATCAATATCCTTCTTTGTTATAATCTTTAAGATTATTTTTTGCGCCATAATCTTATCTCTATAGGATGATACCCTAGGTTTAAAGCTTTCATTATCTATAGAAAGGATAGTTGGCAGTTTTACCTTGATTTTTTCTGTATTTCTTCCCATTTTACTAATCACGATTATTTCCTTATCCCTTACATCAATTATTTCCGAAACATAGTATACATGGGAATAGCCTAAAATCTCTGCTAGCTCTGCACCTACTTGACCAGTATCTCCATCAATAGACTGTTTTCCACAGAATATAATATCTGGTAGCCCTATATTTTTAATTCCTAAAGCTAGTGTATTAGCTGTTATTAAAACATCAGCACCTGAAAATAAATTGTCCCTCATATGAAAGGCTTCATCAACTCCCAAAGCCAAAGCATTTCTCAAACATGCCCTAGCTTGCTTAGGACCCATAGTTATAGCATTAATCACTCCACCAAATCTTTCTCTTACTTGCAGACAAGCTTCCAAAGCATTGTGATCATTGGGATTTGTTATAGACCCTGCACTTTCTCTTATAAGGGACCCCGTTTTTTCGTCTTGCATTATATTCCTTGTGTCTGGGACTTGTTTAAGACAAACTACATAGTTCATAATAGTCCTACCCTTTCATATCTTTTATGATAACTCCGGGATTCATAATACCCTTTGGATCAAAGGCTTTCTTAATACCTTCCATTAATTTATAAGAAGAACCAAGCTCATCTTTTATATATTTTGTTCTATGCTTTCCTACCCCATGATGATGTCCTATTGATCCTCCATATTTAAGTGCAACCTCCATAATAATATCCCAGGTTTGACTGTGAACCCTTTTTGCTTCCTCTTGCTTTGCATTTGGTAGGATAGCTCCCATTTCAAAGTATAAATTAGTCCCATTTAAATAACTATGGGATGAATGTCCAGAGAAATACATTATTTCAGGCACTTCATAATAAACTCTATCTATAGTATCTTCATAAATATTTGCTATATTATCCCATCCTCCTGATATTTCTATCGTATCTACTAAAAACCCTTTTGCTCCGTATTCTTCATATTCATCTACAGCATCATTTCTATGCTTTAGCCAAATTTCAACAGGTTTTTCTCCCGCAGATACTCCTCCATTATCTTTAACTACTTCATCTATTATTTTTTCTTCATATTCACAAAGCTCATTAGTACCTTCTGATAAGAAAATTAATAAACATTCTTCCTCTTCCATAAACGCTCCATAGGGTTTTTCACATTCTAGCCAATCATGTAGCCTTATTACTGGAGGTTTAACTCCTTTTCTCATAACCCTTCTTATAATTTCTAAACCTTGTCTCATAGTTTTTGTTCTATAGGCATGCATCCATCTAAATTCAGGTTTTGGAAAGACCTTTATAATAATCTTAGTAATTATACCAATAAACCCTTCTGAACCTATTAATAAATGTTTAAGGTCTGGTCCTACTGATCTTCTGGGATTAGGCTTTATATAAACTATATCTCCATTGGCAAGCACTGCTTCAACTCCTATAAGCAATTCTTCAATTCCACCATATTTGGTTGAAAATTGTCCAATTGATCGAGTAGCAGCAAGTCCACCCATTTGAGCCAAATCCATAGATTGTGGATAATGCCCTAATATATATCCTTTTTCATTGACATATGCTTCTAAATCTTTAATAAATACTCCAGCCTCACAAGTTATTGATAGATTTTCTTCATTTAGATTTAATATACGATTAAGTTTTGTAAGGTCGATAACTAAGGTTTCTTCTCTTATGGTTTCTGCTCCAGCTAATACCCCAGAGCCTCCACCATAAGGTATAATTGGAATGTTGTTTTCATTACAAAGCTTTAATATTCTTGAGATTTCATCAACATTACATGGTTGCACAACTACACTTGGAATGACAGGTTCCCACCCAACATGTTTTTGATATAAGCGGAGGGCATATAAATCAATTGCCTTTTGTCTCCTATTAGATTTATCATCTAACACATTTTCCCTATCTAATATCTTATAAAGCTCCTTTATTAAAGTATCCCGTTTCATCGACTATTCCCCCACTCTCACTGCCTTCGCAGCAATTATATTTATACCCGTACCTAAAATATTCTCAACTACAATATCTCTCATTTTAATTGGAGCGGCAACTTCAATCCTTTGAAGTAAGTAAATACAATTTCTAAGAATGTCCTTTGGAACCTGTCCATCAGATATTACAGGTAAATAAGAATATTCTCCTCCAATTAAACTTACAATGGTTGTAACAATTCTTTTAGGATAATAAAACTCGGATTCTGCAAATTTTTCCCCCTTAATACAGCCATGACCACTAACACATATAATCTCACCTTTATCTTCTTTTATATTAATACTGCAGCCTTGTGGACATGCAATGCAAGTTATCTTCATTTTTTATCACCCATCCTTATTTTTACTAAAATTGAATCATTCTTATTTATTTCACCTATTGTATTTTTATCTAAATGAATCACTACCATCTCTTGAGGTCTAACTATTTTATATCTCTTTTTATAAAGCTCCATATCCCTTTGTATTATATAAACAATGGCATTTTCCATCACAATTTTAGACCTAAAATAAATTGATAGTTCTTCATTTTTTTCTACTCTATAGAAATTTGGGATTAAGAAGTTAACATTTTCACCAGCAACTATATCAATACTTTCCTTATTCTTATAATTACCTTTAACATATCTATAAGCTCCTCTTCCTGCAATTTCACCTGTATTTGAAACATAATCAACTAAATCAAAAACATTGACAACATTACCTGATGCAAATATTCCATCTATATTTGTCATCATATTATTATCAATATATGGGCCCTTAGTTATAGGAGAAATATGAACACCAGCTTTTCTGCTAAGCTCGTTTTCTGGAATTAAGCCAACAGAAAGAACTAATAAATCGCATTTTATATATCTTTCTGATCCAGGTATGGGGATCTTATTTTTATTAATTTTTTGTACCACTACCCCTTCTAGTTGATGTTTTCCTTTTACTTCTGTTATAGTTGTAGAAAGATAAAGTGGAATATTGTAATCATCTAAACATTGAAAAACATTTCGTGTGAGACCTCCAGGAGTATCCATAGCCTCATAAACCCCTTCTACCTCCATACCTTCTAGTGTCATTCTTCTTGCCATAATCAATCCAATATCTCCTGATCCTAATATGACAACTTTTTGTCCTGGTATAAGTCCCTCAATATTCATATAGCGTTGAACTGTACCCGCAGTCATTATTCCAGAAGGTCTAGTCCCAAATATAAAAACTTGATTTCTAGTTCTTTCTCTGCAACCCATAGCAAGAATTATAGCCTTTGTATGAATTTCAATCATTCCTTCTACAGAATTGACTGCATAAATAGTCTTATTCCGAGTTATTTCTAATACCATAGTTCTAAGTTTTATATCTATTAAGCTTTCTTCAAGTTCATCAATAAATAATTGAGCATATTGGGGTCCTGAAAGCTGTTTTTTAAACCTTTGAACTCCAAAACCATCGTGTATGCATTGTTCTAGAATTCCACCTAGCTGTTCATTTCTTTCCAAAATTAATATATCTTTCATTCCTAATTTTTCTGCCTCTAAAGCTGCTGCAATGCCTGCTGGTCCTCCTCCTATAACAACTAATTCCCTATGAATTATTTTCAATTTTAACACCACCAGCTTTATTGATTTCCCTTGCCTTTTTCCTTATAATAAAAGAATTTTGACCATTCTTCGTTATCTCAGTAACATCCCTATTTAATTCTCTAGCCAGAATGGAAACTATCTTAGGACCACAAAAACTACCCTGACATCTACCCATGGTTGCCCTTGTTCTTCTTTTTACACCATCCACAGTAGTACATGGAATAGACCCATGTACTGCATCAACTATCTCACCCTCAGTTATGGTTTCACATCTACATATGATATTGCCATAGCTGGGATTTTTTTTAATTATTTCATCTTGCATCTCCCTTGATAAATTTCTAAATACAATAGGTGCTTTCCTAAGGGAATTATAATTTGTATTTTCTTTAAGCTCCTTCTTTATTCTCTTCTCTTCTTCCTTTACAAAATTAACTACCCTCTCTGCAATAGCTGGTGCCGCTGTAAGTCCGGGAGATTGTATTCCTGCTACATGTATAAAGCCCTTTACTTTCCTAGATTTTTCAATAATAAAGTCTTCCTTATAATCTGCAGCTCTAAGTCCTGAAAAATATGATATTATATCTTCTTTTTTTATATTTGGATTAACCTTGCTCCCAACACTAAGTGAATACTCTAAATCTTCTTTGCTGAAGGATATGTCCTCCTTATCCATAACCTCCATTGCTGAAGGTCCCCATAGGGAGTTACCTTCAATAGTACTCTGGGGTCCACCACCCTTTGATTGTTTATTCTTTGATTCCATCTTAACTATCCCGACACTTCTTGATACTCCATATTTATCTTTATCGAATATTAAAATACCGCCTTTTCTAGGATGTATAGTGTAAAATTTATCTCCTGCCATCTCAGCAATATCGTCAGCATAAACTCCTGCAGAGTTTATAATATATCTACTTTTGATTATTCCTTTATTAGTTACTACTCCCATTACTTTCCCATTCTCAATTAATATATCTACGACCTCTGTTCCTAGCATAAAGTCTACACCATTGTCAGCTGCATTTTCGGCTAATGCTATCGTTACACCATATCCATCGACATATGCTGTTGTAGGTGTCCATAGAGCAAGAATAGGTTCTTCTTTAATATTTGTTTCAAGCTTCATAGCTTCCTTTCCACTTATCCTTTTCATATTTGGAACACGGTTTAGTTTTCCAACTAAATATAATAAATTTAAGAATCTTTTTTCTTTTTTATTATAAGAAATTATTAATGAACCTGTTCTCTTAAAAGGAAAGTTAAGCTCCTCAGCCCACTTTGAATACATAGCATTTCCCTTTACATTTAATTTTGCCTTTTGAGTAAATGGATGAGCACTATTACCAGGATGTATCATTCCATTATTTGCCTTTGAGGTTCCTTCTGCCACATCTTCCTCTTTTTCAACTAAACAAATTTTCAGATCATATTTAGAGAGTTCCCTAGCAATTCCACATCCAATAATTCCCCCACCGATTATTAAAACATCTACTTCTTGAATTACTCCAATTTCCTTACCCTCTTCTAATAATGGAGTCCTATCTCTTTTTTTGATTTCAACTCCTTTTGGGAGGAGATTGTTAACAACATTTTTGACCTTACGCTTTTTCCCAACAAGAATACCAATTTCTATAACTTCTTGCCAGGTGTTCACCTCTCCTTCAAGATAGACTATATTGTCTTCATCTATCGTGATATGAATATCTAAGTCCTTAATGCCTAACTTTCTTTTGATTTTAGACAAGATATGGGCTTCCATATCCGCCCCCCTTTACTCTTTCTTAAATATACATTATTCTGTACTTTTATTGTATTCCTTCTAGTATGTTTATGTCAATAAATATACATTATTCTGTACTTTTTAAATTTTGAAAAATATAAATATAAAATATTTACTATAAAAAAATCCCCATTTTTTAGTTAAATGAGGATTTTACTCCGATATAATCTATATTGTTTTTTATACTGGAATTTAAAATTCAATATAATTATTATCTATGTCTACTATGTATTTCTTACATTCACCTTCAAATCTTTCTATAATTAATTTTTCTATATCATCCATTGCTTTATATATGGTAGATTCTTCGTCACCTTTAAATCCAACTAATTGAAAGAAAATATCCTTGCTATCAACCGTAGTTTTACCGAGCTCACTCTGTCTCCATATCCACTTCCTAGTTTGGACTTTATTGCCACTTGCAAACACCATTTCACCTTCGTCTACCTTTTCATATTCTGATGCCCCAAAGGGTAAAAATATATCCCCCTCCTTACTAAATCTAACTTCAAGATCATCTCTAATATCAATTAAATCATGAGCACCGAGGGAAATAATCTGCTCTATAGAAACTGCATTACATAAATCAACTAAAGCATTTATAGTTGGTAGTTTCCCTCCCTTAAGTATCCTTTTAAACATAGCTTCCACTGAAGGAGGAAATTTATTAGGATTTATGTTTGCTTTTCTCATTATGTCTCTATATCGTGTGACATTTGATAGCTCTCTCACTTGCTCAACTTTAAAATTTTCACGCATTTTATTTTCAGCATCTCTTAATCTCTTTTCATCATCTTCTGTTGTATGAGATATCTTTAAATTTTTCCCTATTAAGATGCCACAAATGATATCCTGATTTAAATCAAAAACTGCTTTATCCACTGTATAAAGCATTATAATCACTTCCTAATATGTATTTTATATGAATTATAACAGAAAATTTTAAATTATTCAAAAATATCTATATCTATAATTCCTTTTCTATTTTTCGGAACTAATTATGTTCCTAATTTTTCTTGTTTAATAATATATTTAGTTATAAAATACATTTAATGAAGGAGGGAAATCTGTGAAAAATCTATTAAAAGAAAAAATGATGCTTGGAGAAAAAGTAATTGGTACATTCTTTGAACTAGGGGGGAATACCGCTGTAGAATGTTTAGGGATATCAGGATTAGATTACTTTATAATTGATACTGAACATGGTCCATTTGATATCGAAAGTTCTATGAATTTCATAAGAACTGCGGAATTAAGTAATATCACTCCCTTTGCAAGAATTAAGGATGTTTCTCGTCCATCTGTTCTTAAAATGTTAGATATTGGGGCAAAAGGACTTATCGTCCCCTGTGTTGAAAACATAGAGCAGGTAAAAAATCTTGTTGAGTGGGCAAAATATTATCCTCTAGGAAAAAGAGGTTTCTTTACAGCAAGACCAGCAGGATATGGTTATAAAGACTTTGTTAAAAACATTGATAATTATTTTAAAGTTTGTAATGAAGAAACACTATTAATCCCACAATGCGAAACTATTGGATGCCTTGAAAATATTGAAGAAATCGCAAAATTAGAAGGTGTAGATGGTATCTTTATAGGACCCTATGATTTATCTATAGCAATGGGAAAACCATCACAATTCGATGATCCAGCCTTTTTAAATGCCATCACTAGAATTTTAAAAGCATGTAAAGATGCTAATAAGTTTTCCTTTATATATACAGGAAGTAATATTACAGCAAAGGATTATTTAGCTGCAGGCTTTAACGGAGTTGCTGTAAATATGGATGCATCTATTCTTATTAATGCATACAAAACACTTATTAATGATGTAATTGGGAAGTAATATTACATAATATTTTAATATTTTAATTAAAGGGGGAATTTTAATGCCAAGCTTTTCAAAAAGAATGAATGAAGTTTCTGGTGATGCTATCAAAGAAATACTTAAACATTCTGCTAATCAAGAGATTACATCCTTTAGTTTAGGAAGTCCCGCAAAGGAACTTCTGCCAATCTCCGATATAAAAAATATTGTAAATAGGATTCTAGATAATTATGGAACAAAAGTACTTTCATATGGTGTAACAGAAGGCTGGATGCCATTAAGAAAGTCATATTTAGATCATATTGCTCTTCCTAAAGGTATAAAAGCTGATGTAGAAAATGTTATTATGACCACAGGTGCTACTCAGGCAGTTGAACTATTGGTAGAGGTATTTATTAATAAAGGTGATGTAGTGTTAGTAGAAAATCCAACATTCCTTGCAACATTGAGCGTTTTTGATAAATATTTTGCTAATTCTATTGCTATTGAAACTGATGAATATGGAATGATTTTAGATGATTTAGAAAAGAAAATCAAAAAGTATAATCCTAAAATGCTTTATACTATTCCAACATTTCAAAACCCCACAGGGAAAACACTACCATTGGAAAGAAGAAAAAGAATTGCAGAATTAGCTTCAGAATATGATTTTATTGTGATGGAGGATGATCCCTATTGTGATTTAAGATACAGGGGTGAAGCTATACCACCAATAAAATCCTTTGATACTACTGGAAATGTAGTTTTAATAAATAGCTTTTCAAAAATTCTTTCACCAGGACTAAGGGTTGGGACAATGGTAACTACCCCAGAAATAATAAAACAACTAATAGTAGCAAAACAAGGAGCCGATACCCATACAACCAATTTAACTCAAGCAATATGTGCTGAATTTTTAAATAGTGGATTATTGCCAAATCATTTAAATGATATGGTTCCATTGTATACAGAGCGCCTAGATGGTATGTTAGAAGCAATAGAAAAATACTTTCCAGAGGGAACAAAGTATACAAAGCCAGAAGGCGGTCTATTCATATGGGTTGATTTACCCGGGAATTTAGATACTAATACTCTTTTAGAAAAAGCAGCTAATGAATATAAGGTTGCATATGTTCCTGGTACTCCATTCTTCTTGAATCAAAATGATGGTAAAAATTCTATAAGATTAAACTTTTCTTCAAATCCAGTTGCTATTAATGATGATGGACTTAAGCGTTTGGGAGAATTTTTTAAAAAGGAACTTCTATAACAAATAATAAATGATAACTAAGGCAATACCCTAGTTACTACTTAAACTCTTTTAAAAGAAATACCAATGGCTAATTTCATTGGTATTTTACTTTACCAAATATTATATGTGGAAAATATGTATAAAAGACGATACAATATAATTAGTGTGTTATGTAAACTAACTCGTTTAATTAGTTGGAGGGTATTCATGAAAAAATATTTGATCGTTCTGTTTTTACTGATTGTAATAGGCATCGGCTTTGCAGGAAATCATTTTCTAAATAATAAAGCGGAACTAGAAATGTCTTATCCCTCATTTTTAGAAGCTGTCTCCGAGAACCTAGTGGATAAAGTTATTTTATCAGAAAATAGTACTACATTTAAAGCACAGTTAAATGAAGAACCTGATAATCTCTATACAATTTTGCATCCACGAACCGAGGATTTCACTGAATTCTTATTGTTAAATAACATTAAGGTTAGTTATGGTCAAAATGATACAATTATTCTCGTCCTTCGAGTAGGTTTGGTAGTATTAATATTATTTGGGATTTTCTGGTATATCCGTAATGGTGGCAATGGTAAAACTAAGATAGATAATGTAAATAAAAAGTTCGGCAAAAGCACTACTACCCTTGACCAAATTGCTGGTAATGTTGAAGCTAAATTAATGGTTGAAGATATTATACAGTTTATTAAGGAACCCGAAAAATATTCAGAGGTAGGTGCAAGAATGCCAAAGGGACTTCTATTATATGGTCCACCTGGAACTGGTAAAACGCTTATGGCGAAAGCTATTGCAGGAGAAGCTAGTGTGCCATTTTATACTATGAGTGGTTCTGATTTTGTCCAAATGTATGTCGGAGTAGGTGCAAGCCGTATACGTAGTTTATTTAAAAAGGCAAAAAAAAGTGAAAAGGCAGTTATCTTTATTGATGAGATAGACGCTATTGGTAAAAAAAGGGCACATAATTTATCCGCAAGCAATGATGAGCGGGATCAAACTTTAAATGCTTTACTAACTGAAATGTCCGGTTTCCATGAGAATAAAGGAATTGTTGTGATTGGTGCAACCAACCGCCTGGATACTTTAGATGAAGCCCTTTTACGCCCTGGTCGTTTTGATAGACAAGTAGAAATTGGGTTGCCTGATGTTAATTCTAGGAAAAAAATCCTATCCTTATATGGTAATACAAAACCCTTATCAGAAGATGTTGATTTAGATAGCCTGGCAAAGTCCACTGTGTATTTTAGTGGTGCTATGTTGGAAAACCTTTTAAATGAAGCAGCCATTTACGCAGCTAATGACAGTAAAGATGTTATCAGCCAGCGTCATATTGACAAAGCCTTTTATACAGTAATTGCTGGTTCGCCTAAGCAAGATAGAAGCTATATTTCAAACCATGATCGAAGGATAACTGCTTTTCATGAAGCTGGGCACGCTTTAGCAACTACATTACTGCAGCCTGAGCAATATATTTCAAAGGTTACCATCATTCCCAGTGTCAAAGGCGCCGGAGGGTTTAATCTAAGCATTCCAAAGGATACCCTATATCAGAGTCGACGACAGATTAAAGCTAATATAAAAATCTTGCTTGCTGGTAGAATTGCAGAAGAGCTCATATTTGGTGAACAAGAAATAACCACAGGGGCAAGCAATGATATACAAAAAGCATCTTCATTAATCGTAGACTTTATCAATAAATTTGGAATGGATATAGAAATGGGGCTTTTTAGTACGGATGTTATAAGCGGCCATGACAATCAGCTAGTAGAAAAATGTAGAACATTAATGAACAGCCTATACGAAGATACTAAAGTTTTAATACAATCTAACCTAGAACTATTAGAAAAAATAGCAGGTGAACTACTAGAAAAGGAATCTCTTAATGGAAAAGATATCGACCGAATCTGTGCTTAATATAAAATTTAACTATTTATAAACAAGGCAACCAAAGTTTGGTTGCCTTGTTTATTCCAATAATTTTATTCTATAAGCTCCAAATATTTGTGCGGGATAGCTTTCTGCGATACCTCCATCATAAAAGATTTCTATCTGATCTCCAATTTTTATATCATCTATTATTATTTTGCCCTCTTGAGATTCTAATTTGGTTTCATCACCTACTGATATATAAATTTTATCTGCTGATCTTAACTCTTGTTCTCCCTCTTCAGGTTCCACTAATAAATTTGTATCATTACTTTCAAGTACAGTAGCTTTAAAGGAACTTCCTTGCTCCGCTTTTGCACATCCCGTTAAAAATAGAATAGTAATGGTTATAAAAAAACATAGAAATAGATATTTTTTCAAGACAGCTAAACCCTCTTTTCTATTTAATATTAAACTCCCAATTGTCTAATAGAGTTAGAAATTTATTGTATCCTTCCATTTCATTATAATATATATTTCTTCTTTTTCCCAGAAATTCTATCCATTTTACTAATTCTATCTTTATAGATACATAATAGATCTTATCATAGCGTCTATCCAGAAAATTAATAAGTCTTTGTAATTCTTCTAATTTCCATTGGGAAAAACAGGGATTATAGGTAATAAAAAAAGCTATAAATCCGGTGACATCTGTTAAAATATTCTTCTCTGCAATAGTTTCTTCAAAATCAATTATATAAACTTGTTCCCCACATACTAAAAAATTTCGTAGATTTGTATCATGTAAAATCATTTTACTGTTTTTAAAACGTCCACTAGTATAAATTTCTTCTAATAGTTTTATAAAGGACAATATTATCTTCATATCTATTCTTTTATTTTGGTTTTCACATTTTAAAATATAATCACATAGTGTAATAGAATGTATATATTCCATTATAATATAATCTAACCCTATTTGATATATCTTAGGAACATTACAACCCAGATTAAATAAATAGTAATGTATATCCAGCTCGTTTCTAAAGGTCTTTATGCTTGAAAATTTCTTATAAACCATTTTTTTATTGTTCTCTTTATCTTTAATCAACCATACATTATTTCTCTTGCTATGGAATTTTTTTATAAAATAGTACTCTTGAATTGCATATGTACCTATGTTAATCACCACGAATCTCAATATGAATTGTAGAATTCTCTTTATAACCTTCCAACTGGCTTAATAATCCTCTCATAGTATGCTGGATAATATTCTGAACAAAAGGTACCATATCTAATGGTTTTCCATTAACATAAACCTCTACCTCTTTATTGTTTTGAACACAATCTTCCACCTTGTATTTTCCCCTTAAAACTCCTTCACAAAAATCCCTGCAATTAGTTCCACAGGCTGTACAACAAGCCTCATCAACATCAGGTAATAGGTTAAATACTTTTTCTTCTATTAGATCTACTAATTTTTCACATTGATCTAAGGCATTAATAACAGGAACTCCCCTATATTCATCCATAGAGTCAGCGATTTTCCCCGATATGGCAAAAACTCCTTTACTCCAGCGTTTTTCTAAATCCTCTATTGTTGCCCCTGTTAATATTCTAGGCATATTATAATCGGTAGCTCCTTCACATATTACATAATCATGGTCATAGTGAGTTAAAATTTCTGGAATTGAAAGCTTTGTGGGATATAAAATATCTGTTTCAAAAAGCCCCCTGGCAGTAACCAATTGAGAACCCGCTTCCCTATGTCTAAAGGTATTTGTCCCCTTTTGATCGATCTTAAACTCTTCAAAGTGAATTTCTTTTACTGAACCAACACTATATCTTCTCTTTTTAAGCTCCCTAATAATGCATTCAATTGTTGTAGTCTTTCCTGTCTGGGTATAACCATATACTGAGAAAACCTTCATCGTCTTTACACATCCTTTTTATATAAATAACAAAGTAATAAATATCACTGATGAAATACCTATTAGTGTAATGTCCTTTGGCTGTATTTTCAAAATCATTCTGCTAGTTCTCTTAGAACTTTGCCTAAATCCTCTAAGTTCTAATGATATTGAAAGTTCTTTAGATTTTTCTATGGTATTCATAATGATTGGGAAAAATAAGTAAGTAAAGGTAGAAACCTTTTTCCCTAGTGGAATTTTTTTGATATTTACCCCCTTTAATTTTAAAGCAATTAATGTGTCTTGTATTTCTTCACTTAATAAGGGTATAAAACTAATTGACGTGGTTACCATAAAAGCCAGCTCATAGGGTAGTTTTAGTAGAATTAAGCCCTGTATCATTTTTCGAGAATTTGTAGTAGATAGAATCCCACCACACATAATAATTATTAACATTCTCAGTATGAATTGAAAACCAGAATTTAATCCACCGCTTGCTATTAATACAAAATTTCCAATCTCTATTAATGGTTCACCGGTTTTATTGAAAAGGATTTGTATTAGGAATATAATGAGAAAGGATAACATTAATCTTTTCATTTTTCTTAAATATCTAATAAAATTATATTTTACCAATAAGGCAAGAATAAAAGCTAGAAATACAATTATTAATAGATACAATATGTCTGTTTTAATAACAGCCAAGGTGGTTAAAGTACAAACTAAAATAAGTTTTGTTCTTGGATCTAATTCCATAGTAATCCTTCCTTAATTGTATATTCATCTACGATATATATCTCATCACAAAGCTCAGATAAAAAATTTTTATCATGGCTTATAATCATCATCCCTTTTCCATCTTTCTTTTGATCTGACAGTATTTTTAATAGATTTTTCTTATTCTTATCATCCAACCCAGTTGTTGGTTCATCTAATATTAAATATTCAGGATTATTTATTAACAATGCAGCAATTGCAAGTCTTTGCTTTTGACCAACACTTAGAGTAAATTGATTGTATTCAGCCTTTTCAATTAGATTTAGATCCCCTAAAAGTTCGAGGCATCTCTTTTTTAGACCATCCACTGATTTTCCTTTTAGCACAAAGGGAAACATCATTTCATCTAATACCGTAGAAGCAAATAGTTGTTTACTTGGGTTTTGAAAAAGATATCCAATTCTCTCTCCTATTTCCCAAAGAGGAGTAGTATTAATGGTTTTTCCATCAATGGTAATACTTCCTCCATCACATGGTAAAATACCCATTATCAATTTCCCCAAAGTTGTTTTTCCTGATCCATTTGACCCAAATATTCCTATTACCTTATCTCCTTCTATGGTATAATTTAATTTTTTAAATATCCATTGATTTGAATAGGCAAAATCTACATTTTTAAATTGAATTTGCATAGACTAATTCACCTGTCCCATATAATCTCGCATCATGTATGTAATATATATCATCTGCAATATCATCAAAGTGATTCTCATGTTCTACCATCAGAATGCCAACACCTAGTTGTTTTAAACTTATCAATTGCTTTCTTATTATATCTCTTTTGCTATGGTCAATTTGAGAAAATGCTTCATCTAATATTAAAAAAGGCCTATTCATTACAACAATGGAAGCGAAAACCACTAGTTGCTTTTCCCCACCAGAGCACTTCTTAGGATTTTTATATCTAATATTTTCTAATCCATATCGTTGAATAACCTCTTCTAGTATTTCATTGATTTTAGATGGTTCCATGGCTAGATTTTCTAAGCCAAAGGCTATTTCATCTTCAATGGTTGGCATAAACAATTGATTGTCTGATTCCTGAAATACTACGCCTAGAAATTTAGATATTTCCGGCAAACTTAAGTCTAATATGTTTGTCTTATTGTACTTTACACTGCCTTGAATACTTAAGTTTTTTTCATTGGTTAATACTCCACAGATTGCTTTACAGAAGGTAGATTTACCAATACCACTTTCTCCCTTCAATAAGATCATGTTACCTGGAAAAATATTTAAAGAAACATCTTTGAAAATATAATTACCTTCTTTTTCAAATTTAAAGCTAAGCCCTTGAATTTCTAGAATCATTGTAAATCTACCTCTATTAGGTATTTACACCAATTTTGTGCGAACTGATCCTTACTTATGATAATCATAAAAGGTCCTTCTCCTCTATCTTCTTTAGTTCCTAAGGGTTTTCCATCTACCTCATAGGCTAAATAGACATTGTCATCCTCCATTACCTTATCCATAGAGATAGCTGACGCAAAACCATCTACCGCGCTACATACTACGACTTCATACTTAGTCAGTTCAATGTCAATTTCTTTTAATAAATCATTCAACAATATACCTGAATAGGTATAAGGTGTTGGATCTGTGTTACTTGTATCCTTTATGACCTCAAAATCTACTTTACCAAAATCTATAATATCTTCCATAGTTAAAGTTGAAATTATCTCACCATTCTCTTTGAAAACAACTTTTTCATCCATATATTTCATAATGCTTTCTTGATTATTAGAATTATTAATAAAAATGCTTATAGCCAATATGGCTGCTAACACAATAATAACAATAAGAATAATTTTCTTATCCATAATTACCCCTCTTTTACCGATTTTAATTTTTTATAATGTATGGAACAAACATATCCTCATATCTAAAGTCACCATGATTCCCTTGTTCTCCAGATGAATGCATACCATGATCTGATACTAAAATCACTTTACCATCCCACTTATCCACAATCTTTTCAATATACTGATCTGTTTTAATTAGAACCTCTATGGTTCTTTCATCTAAATCACCAAATTGATGTCCAGCATCGTCTAATCCATGGAAATGGACTAATATAAAATCTAAATCCTTATTTTCTTGTAATTGTATGATGGTATTTTCAAATATCTCATCGTCAGTTGTCCCATTATCATTGTTATCAATACTGAAGATAGTCTCTGTGTTTAGACTTAAAATACTACCGTTTGATTCGATTAAAACATGATTTTTGTCCTTTAACTCATCAAATATTGTATTTACTTTCGGTTCTCTAAAGGATCTATCTACTACTCCATTTTTGATGGGTGGTTGCCCAGTCACCATAGCAGCATATCCAGCATTAGTTACAGGTTTGTATACTGTATTTACTCTTAGCGCTTCTCCCATGTTCTCTATAAATGGGATTTTATTATTTTCCTTTGCATATTTGTATTGATGGTAGCCAAATCCATCTACATAGATTACCATTACCTTTTCATTCTTCCCCAGATAATAAAGGCTATCTTCATAAGTATCCATGATGGAGCTACTTGGTGGATTAATAATGACCCCTGCTATATCCTGTATAATATCCCTGTTTTGGGGTTCCATATAATTAATGGCATTTTTACTAAGTTCAAGATATCCTGGTTCTGTAAAATATTCATATTCCCCATTTTTACCCATTACCAGTATTGTTTTTACCTCTTCTTCTGTAATAATATCCTTCAGGGCAATAACCTTTTTATATTTATACAGTGATATGCTGTTTTCTCCATTTATATTGGTTTCACCATCTAAATAGGGATAATAAGTCAGCTCTTCAAGCATCAAGTTACCTGGAGTAGTGTGAAAAATATTCTTTTCCTGGGAAATGATATTAATCCCAATCTCTAATTCACCTGATTCATCCACCACAATTATTTCTTTTAAATCTTTGATATTAGCATTTACTGGATGATTTGGGGCTTTGATGTCCCATCTCCCTTTACTCTTTATTATATAACAATCCTTTAGTTCATTCCCATTAAGTTGTGCAAATAGCCCATCATGCCCTACAAAAAGAACACTAAACTCATCACTTAAGGGCTGACTTTGCTGAATGATATCATGAACTAAAATAGCCTCAACTCTATCCTTATCCATATTTATTTTATTATATAAATCTACTTCCAAATCTTCTAATAAAACATTCTGTTTCACATCTCCTGTTACAATACAGGTTTTTAAATTTTCAGCTTTTTGTAATAATAGGGTTGTCGTTGTAAAAAGAGCTATTACAACGACAATAAATAAAGTGATTTTTATTTTTCTCATGACTTATTCCCCCCTAATTTCTTCATATTATTTATTTTTTTAATAATGTTATAGGCTATAACTCCTCCTATTCCACCAGAGAGCGCCCCACTACTTAAACTTATCACTAAAGGAATTAAGGGTAATTTGAAAAATACTAAATTTGAAAGATAAGTTCCGGTTAAATTTGCAGTTATCCCAGCAAGGAAGCAGTCCATCAAGGACCCTCCCCTGCTTCTTTTTATTAACCATAGTATGTCTATTGCCAAACCCGGCAGAGTATATGTCACTATACTCGCTACACCATGGGTGCCATATACACCGGTTACTAAGACAATTATGCCCTGTACTAAACCAATTAATGTCGCTGTCCCCCTTTTTTGTATTAAAGCGCCTCCCAATACAATCCACATCATATAAATTCCACCTGCAACTGTTCCACCGGGAATAAAAAGTGGACCTGTAATAATATGTGTCAAGGGAACAATAATTGGTTTTGTTGCAATGCCTAGTGCAGCCATCATTGCTATTAATATAATATCAAAAGTGGTATATCTCTTCATGATTATTCAGCCGTAACTTCTACGATTCCTTTTATCCATACATTTCCGCCGCCACCATCTAATACTAAGGTTGGAATATCATCAGCACTTGTCTCTTCTCCTTCTTCTAACATACCGAATAGTGTGGTTTCTAACTTTGCCTCTTCAGCAGAAATTTCTCCGCTAAATCCATCTTCAGCTGCTACGACAACGGTAGAGTAATCAGAAACTCCAGCAGCCTGCAATAGTTGGTCTACTTGGTAACCTGTCCAAATTACATCAAAATCTCCCTTTTTAGAAACTTTTAAAACTTCCTTTGTAACCATTTCCAAGTCTTTAGCATCATCCTGGGTAAATTCTGTCCCATTTATAGTCATGGAAAATTCTATAGTTTCTTGCTCTTCACTTTCTTCAGATTCCTCTGCCTCTTCAGAACCTTCTGTCTCAGTTGCTTCCTCTTGGGATGATCCCTCTGGTTCATTTGCTTCTTGAGCACATCCTGTCATAAGTGTAAATAACAACATAAGTGCCATTAAAATAATGATTAATTTTTTGTTATTCATAAAAATCCTCCTTTTTTATTTCATATTTATACTAACAATATCCTTAATATCCTCACCTTGATTGTGAACATTAAAGACATTGACTGTATCTTGATAAATCAATGCTTCGGTGAAATCCTCAATTTCAATCTCATCATTTGCACTTGTGGTTATTAAGCAGGTTCCATCCCTTATTACTCCCACTGCATCAAGAATACTCATTAAAGGAATAGCTTTTTCCCCTTGAAATTCAACCACTTCATCCTGATATTTTTCTAAAATATTCTCCATACTGATAAAAGCTGTATCACCATCAACCATATATAGGATATCCTTCACATGCATACCCTTTGGTAGATCTGGGGATAGAAATAATGGACAGCTATCTCCAGAAATCTTTATATATCCCGTTAGGAATATTTCCCTTGACTCATTTTTTTCAAGACCATCAATACTTTCTATGTATATTTGCTCGGCTTGGCTTCTCCCAGAATAGTTATCTATAAGATTCCTAGTTTTTATAGCCTTATCCACTGATTCATAATAGGTATAATCCTCTTGTTCTAAAGGTTTAGATGCTGCTTCTAGAATAACTATATTTTTTATACTTTGTACCTCTGCTGTAAGCATTTCAAAACCTGCAAGATTTCCAACCCAGTACATAGCTCTTTCTTCATTTATTCCAACTCTAAGAGGCTGGTGTTTTTCCTTAATGGGTTCTCCCTCTGCTTCATAGAATAGGATAATATCCTTATTATCTAATATCTCCTTTGGTACTTCGATGGAATATCCATCTGCTGCATAAAATCGAATTCCGTTATAGTCATTTTGTTTTGTATTAAACTGAGTTAATATGTCTTCTAGCTTTACTCCTTTAACATTTAAGCTAGACACTTCTCCACTGGATGAAATATTCGTTAACTCCTGCTCAACACTTTCCATTGTTAGAATGTCCTCCAATAGAATAGTTTGTGTATCTTGTTCAAGTCCTTGAATTTCTAGCTCATAATCCTTAAACTCTGCTTCCATTTCACCCGAATCCTGACTTTTCAATGACTCTTGATTGGAACAACCACTGATTAATATGGTTAATAAAAGAATTCCAGTAAGCAACTTTGCCTTCATATTAAGATTCCCCTTTCTTTAATTGTAGATAATGAATATTTTCAATACTATAATTAACCGCTGTTGTTATAGCATCACTACTTTCCGTAGCACCAGTTATTGCAACAACTTCATTTGGGTGTTTGTCCATCATTACAACAGTCTTTAAAGTATTATCTATGCTTTTTCCAATATACCTACCTAAATACCAGTCTTCTTTAATGTAACCACCATAATCCGGTGTTTCATTTTCCTCAATTATGTATATTCCCTCAATAATTCCCTCATCCATTTGAATAACTGTAACCAGAGAAATAAAATCTATTGAACCCTGGACTTCTAAAAATTGAACCAGCTTTCTTGAGCCATTTTTCTCTATCAGAAAACTTTTTATAATATTTTGATTTACATTTTCATTTTGGCTCCACTTATCCATAACTGTAAACTTATCATAATGCTCCTTCAACCATTTCTCCTGTGCACTCATTTGACAACCAGATAACATATATAATGAAAATGTGAATATTAATATAAGAATTAGCTTTTTCAATCTTATCATCCCTTTAGATAATAATTTTGTAGAAAGTATATACTTTCTACAAATAAAAAAATTCCTTTCAATAGAAAGGAATTTTTGCAACCAAAATAAAGTAAAATATACTTTATTCTACTCTAGATACTCCTTTCCAAGCGGGAGGCATAATCGTTTCCAACTATACCCTATCGGCTAATAAACCACCCTATGAAGGTCGATTAGCTCGGAGATAATTTATTAAAGTTTAACTTATCACTATAATCATACATGCTATGCATATAAATGTCAATAAAATAACAATGATTTTCAGAAAATTTAAATATTAAAAAACATAACCCGTATTTTTCTGTGTAAAAGTATGACCCCTAGGATTTAAAAATCTCGAGAAACTAATTCCCCCCTTCTGCCCCCTTGCTAAGTACAGGCTATGTAAAGAAAAAGGTAGTTCCTTCTCCTATTTTACTATCCACCCATATGCTTCCTCCATGATCTTCAACAATTTGCTTGCATATTGCAAGACCAAAGCCTGCACCTCCAAATTCCCTTGAACGAGATTTCTCTCCTCGATAAAAACGATCGAATATATGGGGTAAGTCTTCACTTGCTATTCCAGTTCCTGTATCTTGAATAGCTATCAAAAGAAAACTGCCTTCATTAGTTATTCTTATTGTTATTTTTCCATCGTCTTCTATATATCTTTTAGCATTACTTATTATATTCTCGAATACTTGTTCAATACGGATTTTATCTGCTTTAACTGGTATTGAAAGAAAAATTTCTTTTATTGAAAGGCTTATTCTACTATCAATAAATTCCATTTCGATTACATTTAAAATTTCCCTTAACATTTTTTGACTATCATGCTGTTCTAAATCCATTCCTAAGTTCTTTAATTCAAATTGAGAGAATAAAAAGAGGTCATCAATTAATCTATCCCTCTTTTTCTTATTATCATGTACAATTCCATCCTGCAATCCTTCGACATAACCTTTAATTGAAGACATTGGTGTGCGTAAATCGTGGGATATGCTTGCAATAAGTTCATTTCGAGAATTTTCGTAGGCAGCTTGTTTCTCTAAGGATTCTTTTAAATGATATGTCATCAACTGAAATGCAGTACAGAAACGCCCCATTTCATCCTTATTCTTATAATCAATTTCAAAATCTAAATCACCCTCCATAATGCTTTTTGTCGCTGAATTTAACTCTTTTAGTGGTTTAAGAATTTTCTTGGTAATTAACCAGGTTAATAGGATGGCACAGATCAAAAATATACCCGTTAATGAAGTGATTATAAGAATAATATTTCTACCACTTTCTCGAGGAAAATTACCCCCAATTGTCTGAATACCACCTATTGACATTAAAAGAAAAATACTAATATAAATACCTACTAATAAAACAATCACCTTTAACCGTATACCTGTTTTCATCTATTACCTCCGTCAAATTTGTAGCCTACTCCCCAAACAGTCTTTATCAATTGTGGATTTGAAGGATCTTCTTCTATTTTTTCTCTTATTTTTTTAACATGAACCGTCACAGTGGTTATATCTCCATATTCATCAAATCCCCATACATTTTGAAAAATTTGTTCTCGACTTAAAACCTGATTTGGGTGAAGGGCAAAAAGTCGTAGGACTTCAAATTCCTTTGCAGAAAAATTTATAAATTGATTGTTTTTTTAACTTCATAGGCATAGGCATTCAAATTTATCTCAAGCCCATTCAATTTTAAGACATTTAAGTTCTCCACTACAGTCGAAAGCTGATTATACCTTCTTAATTGAGCCTTTACCCTGGCAACAACCTCTCCTGGACTAAAGGGTTTTACCATATAGTCGTCTGCTCCTAATCCAAGTCCTAAAATTTTGTCTACCTCTCTCTTCTTAGCACTTAACATAATGATTGGTATAGAGGATTCCGAGCGTATGATTCTACAAATCTCCATACCATTTAGTTATAACCAATTATAAATATTAAAGAGAACTACACAAAATGAATATTATGTTTCCTAATATTATATCCATGTATAGTTTAATATCAAATAGATAAGGTACATACTTAATAGTACTATACCTTCCTTCTTAGTTATTTCTTCATTATTTTTACCCCTTGAAAATAACCGGAAAGTAATTAGTATAATAACCATAGTTGGAATTTGTAGCTTGTAAAAATTCAATGGAACATCTAATCCTCCTGATGTTACAGCTGCAGCACTACCAACAACAAAGAGTACATTTAAGATATCAGCTCCAACTATATTACCTATTGCAAGTTCACCATGTCCCTTTCTAACAGCAGTAATGGCTGTTACTAATTCAGGTAAACTTGTACCAAATGCAATTAAGGTAGCTGCGATTATACTTTGGGGTATACCCACACGAATAGCTGAAATTTCCACTGCAGGAATAAGTATTTTAGATGAACCTATTACTAAGAAAATTCCAAAAAACAACTTTAGCATTTGTATTAATATAGAATTTTTTTCTTGGTCTAAAACCTCTTCAGTAATAGCAGCTTCATTTTCCGTATATAAGCTTTCTTTACCTTCTTGGCTTCCATGGGAAATCGGATTTTTAGACCATTTAATCGAAGTATAGATATACCCTACTAATAATGCAAGGAATAACCAACCTATCCATTGACTAATATTTCCTTTACCTCCTGATAAGAACGGAAGACAAACAAAGGCAAGTAACATTCCTGCCCATACCTGAATTTTCCCTTGGCGTTCAACAACAACCTTATCTACTGGTAAATGTCCTAAAATTGCTGCTATACCAATAATTAGACCCGTATCAGCAATAATAGAACCGATGGCGTTACCTAATGCAAGATCAGGAATTCCATTTATTGCAGCTAAAACTGATACTGAAGCTTCGGGAAGGGTTGTCCCTAAAGAAACTATAGTAGCTCCAATTATCATCTTGGAAACGCCCCAGCGAAGTGAAAGTTTAACAGCTTCATCTACTAATAAGTCTGCCCCTTTGCTTAGAGTATAAAGCATTACACAAATGGTAAAAACTAAACCAAATGTTGGAAATATATTTAAATAACTATGAATAATTGCTTCCATTAAAATATTCCTCCTCTTATGTTTTAAACTTAAATTGTATTATATAAACACTATAAAATATGTCAAAAAAATAAGAAACCCTACAAAAAATATAAGCTAATTCAATTAGCCTGTATTTTTTGTAGAGTCTCACTAGACAAAAATGCCATTAAAGCCAGGAATTTTATTTCCGAGATGATGACTTTAATCCCTTATAAAGGTCAGTTACTCCCTCTTACTATCTAAGTATAAAAAGAAATCACATATTTGTCAAATTATTTTATATTATAAACTTGATTTTTTAATATTACGGTTTAGTGCTTGGTTTCAATGTCCTAAAAATGTCACTTTTTCTTGTTTATAAGAATAAACTTTACCAAGAGGAGGTAACATTATGTCTATTAAATCTATTGTCTATAAATTGTTTGCTAAGAAACAACCACAATCAGATCATATTGATGTTAAGCTAGAAACTCTAAATATTAAAATGTCCCGACTTACTAACCCAGATATCCCCCATGAGGTAACAATAGTAGTACCAAGGGCAGAAATTAGAAGAAAATTTGATGAAAGTAATAGTCTAGTTGAAGAGGAAATTATCCTTAATAGTATTACGATAGTTCACGCTCCTAGACATGAACTTGCTGGTTCATCCACTGCTCCACCTGAAATTCCAGCTAGATTTATTAATCAGAAGATATCACCATGAAGAGAAAATAAGATAAATTGCAATATTACAATTTTTAGATTAAGATAGTTTATATAGTTGACAGGAGTGAATATATTGAAAAGTTCTAAAACATTATATCAAAATCATAGATCTAAATATGAAAAATTATATAATAAATTGGAGAAAGAAATACATTCCATAGGGTTCTATAGACTGGTTACTTTTTTGACTGGATTTATTGTAGCTATATTTTCTTATCGAATAGAGTTATATTACTTATTTTGGAGTTCTTCCATTGTTTTTTCATCTTTATTTATATATTTAGTCATAATACATCATAAACTTGAAAACTTCAATAATTATGTAAGGTCTATTACAAAAATTAATAAGGATTCCATAGATAGACTAGATGGGAAATGGGTTGATTTTCAAGATATAGGTCAAGAGTTTCAAGATGAAAATCATGAATTTTCACAGGATCTTAATATCTTTGGTAGAGGTTCTCTTTTTCAATGGGTTAATACTACTAACACACTCTATGGTAGAAAAAAACTTAAAGAATTTCTAACAAATCCCTTATATAAAAAAGAAGTTATATTAGAAAAGCAAGAAGCATTAATTGAACTTGGAAAAAAACGATGGTGGAGACAAAGATTTCAAGTAGAGGCAATGCAGATTAATGAAAAAATAAGAGAAGACATAAAACTATTTAATTGGATTAAAAATCCCAATTCTCTATACGCTAGAAAAGAAATGATCTATATCATAAGATTACTCCCTACTATCACTATAATATCTTTCCTGCTAGCCTTCGTATATCAAACTATTCCAAGCATCATTCCTATGCTTGCGTTATTACTACATATCGGTTTAATGCTATTAGATGTAAAAAAAAGAAATATCGTATTGCGTAATATATATACCTTTCAAAAAAACATTAAAGTTTATGGAAGAATGCTTGAGCACTTTGAAAAAGCTAACTTTAAATCTAAATATATAAATAATATAAAGGATAAAATCAAAACTCAAAATGGTCTTGCTGCATTTGAACAATTACGCATGCTTCAAAAAATAGTAGATAGTATTTCTAATAGAAGTAATCTATTTTTTTTCATTATAAATATTGTCCTACTTTGGGATTACCAGTGCATGGTTAGTTTAGAAAATTGGAAGAAACAATCTGCACATTTAACAGAGAAATGGATTCAATCTCTAGGAGAGGTGGAGGCTCTATCCAGTCTTGCTATTATTAACTCTGATTATCCAGATTGGGCAATACCTGAACTTACAACATATCCATCAATGTTAAAAGCTAAAGAGTTAGGTCATCCTCTATTAACAAATGAACAAACTTTTAATGATATAAAAATAGACAAATCTAGTAGAATATTACTAATTACAGGCTCTAATATGTCTGGGAAAAGTACTTTATTAAGAACTACAGGGATAAATCTTATATTAGCATATGTAGGTGCACCAGTATGTGCCCAAAATTTTAAATGCTCTATCATGAGAATATTTACATGCATGAATGTCAGTGATAATTTAGAAAAAGGAATCTCTTCCTTCTATGCAGAACTATTAAGAATTAAAAATATATTAGAAGCTACCAAAGAAAATATACAGGTATTCTTTTTACTTGATGAAATATTTAAAGGTACAAATTCCTATGACAGGCATTTAGGGGCAAAGATGTTAATCAATAAACTTTTAAGGCAAAATTCAATTGGTTTAGTTTCAACCCATGATTTAGAGCTAGGAGAATTAGAGGAAGAAAATAATTATATAGCTAATTATAATTTTCAAGAATATTATAAGGATAATCAAATATTTTTTGATTACAAACTAAGGAGAGGAGTATCCACTACTCGAAACGCCTTATATCTAATGAAGATGATTGGTATTGAAGATTAATTTTTGTTGAACTTTAAAAAAATGACCATTAATAAATCTGAGGCTATTAAAGCCTCAGATTTATTTTTTTAACTCTTATTAAATAAATTGTTTATCCTACTCCATTCATTATCTATTATATAGAAAATAACTAAAGGCATCTTTAGTTTCTCCGTATATTTCTCCTTTTTCAAGGAAATTTCTTGCATGGATAAGTTTCTTTTCATAGGTTATCGATTGATTATCAAAGACATAGGCATAATCATAACTTCCTTCTTCAACCCAGCCCATAAAGGTATATGCGTGGGTTGGTCTTCCATTTTTATCTCCCTTATCATCGGTTGTAAAGCAAATATCTCCTACTCTTAATTTTGTATAGTCCCTTTCCTTAACCCATCCATTATCATATAGGAAGGGTAATAGATAATCTATGTTTCTCATGGTATTTGGTACATTTACCCCTACTCGTCTTAATACTTCTGATTGAAAATATACACAGGCATTTGATGTGCTTCCTCTGTTTAAACTCATTGCCCTTTGGGCTATACTTCTTCTATTTGCTTGGGATGAAAGATAGTTTGCTGCTGCACTTCCTACCCCTGCATAACCCTTTACTGAGGTAAACTCGCTATATACATTTTTATCTCCAGATTTTCTATATGATCTTACTTTATAGTAATTTCCCTTTGACCATGCTCCTTTTGTGTCTGTATAACTGGTTTTATTTGTATTTGCTAGATACTCAAAATTTCCCGAAGCGCTACTTGCTTTATATATCTCATAGCCTGTGGCTCCTACGGATGTATTCCAAGATACCTCCATTTTATTTGACTGCTGTCTTTTTGCTGTGAAGTTGTTTGGGGTTAATAGCATTGCCTTTGCTGAGCTTGAACCTGAAAGATCTCCGTAGGCTTCTGCTTCTCCATCTATTGTATATGCCTTAACCTTATAATAATAGGTCTTATCATAGGTTCTACCTTTATCTTTATAAGAGGTACTTTCAACATCCGCTACTTTTTTATATTCTCCATCACTACTTTCTGAGCGATGAACCTCATAGCCTGTTACTCCATTTATTCCTTTCCAGCTTAAATCAATTTGATCATATCCACCGGTTTTTGCGCTAAGTCCTTGAGGTGCCTTTGGAATTGCTATCCACTTTGCATATATATTTATATCTTCTGTAACTAAATTCTTTTCAAAGTCCCATTCTTCTTTAAAATTTTCATCCTTATACCAATTTACAAATATATGGTCTTTCTTTTCTATTCCCTTTGGTTTTGGTATTTTATTATTCCATTCAACTTCTATTGATTCTAGTTTGTCTCCTCCATTGGAATTAAATATTATATCATATTTATTAATAACCCAATTTGGATGTAGCTGTATGTTCTCGGACTTTACTTCAAAGGCTTGTCCCTCTTCTATAAACTCTCCTGTCCCATCCTTACTTGTATTCCATCCTGTAAAGGTATGACCTTCCTTCTCAAGGTTTCCTGTATTTTGTAAGGCTATAACTTGATCTCCATTTTTATATCTTCCATCATCCTTAGGTACAATACCATTTTCGCTACCACTATCTATATATTCTACCCCGAAAAATGGCTCTGCTAAATATCCAAAGGTATCTTCTTCATATCCAGTTTTGCCATCAAGATATAACAATAATAAGTCTTGAGAACATCCCTTAAAAATATTTTTTCCCATCTTTGGCGCGTCGCCTAAGAATTCTAAGCGTTCTAAATTTACACAATCTGAAAAAGCAGAACTTTCTATCGCTAGGATATTATCTTCAATAATAACCCGCTCTATTGTCTCATTTTCAGAAAAAGCCCCTCTTCCAATCTTTTCTACTATAACTTCCTTTCCATCCACTTCTATAGTCTGTGGAATCTCTAAGATACTATTTTCTCCTTCATAACCTCTAATTGTAATCTTTTCACTCCAGACACTATATACAAAACCATCTTCTGTTTTTTCTGTACTATAAACCTGTGCATAGACCACTGCTCCTAATACTAGTGCTAATAAAATAATTATACCTGATAAAATAATAGTTCTTTTTTTCAAAGTACTCCCCCTTATAGTATTGTTTTTACAGATTAAACATTTTTTTATTTAAGTACTCATATAATATATACCCCTAATAAAAATAAAAAGTTTTTATAATTTTATATAATTACTTGTATTTCTTTATGTAACTCATTGACTATTTTCTTTTTTTATTGTATTTCCCCAATGTGCAAGTGTTTGGAGTGCCGGATTTTCCTAATCAGAAAAAACTGCATACTTGTTTTAATAATTGTAGTTGATATAATATTACCAAATAAATATTAGACAAGTCAAAATAAATTTAATGGAAATGAGATAAAAATTGAGGATTGATTTTGAAGTTATATCTGATGAAAAATTAGGTCATATTAAGGGTTTCAAGATAAGTCACGATATATTAGAAGGATTTATCACAGTATTAAGGAATAGTTAATATTACAAAAAAACACTAACACTAAATGAATTTTGAAAAGCTGTAAATAATGGATTAAGTATCCATTATTTACAGCCTTAATTTTATAGCTATATACCAAAACTAAAAATCTATAAATCTAATTTTTGAGCAAAGGATTCGATTTTTTCTTTCATTAAGCTATTCATAGGATAGATAAAATATAAAGGCCTCTTTATATAGTAATCTTGTAAGGAAAGATAACATAATTCCCCTCTTTTCACCTCTTCCTTCGCCACTTCTTCATACATAAAGGAGATGGCATTTGTGTTATATAATACCTTCTTAATTAAGCTAAAACTACTTATTTCATAAATTTTTGAAAATGAATGAATAGAATCATTATTTTGATATAAATAATTTTCAAATATCTCCCTTGTTCCTGAGCCACTTTCCCTTAGGATTAATGGAAATTTATGTAAATCTGTCAAAGTAGACTTTTCACCTTCTAAGGGATGACCTTTCTGTGCAACTGGAAGAAATTTTGTATTGCAAAACTCACGATAATGGAAAAGTGATTTATCAAATATTCCCTCGATAAAAGCACAATACAATTCATTATTTAAAAGCATATCAATGATTAATTTTGTATTCTTAACGGTAACAGAAAATAGCTCCTCTTGGTTTAACATATAGAAATTTAAATAGGATGGCAGGTAGTAATCAGCTATAGAGAGCGTTGCACCAATCTTTAGTGGTGTTTCTATGCTCTTTAGTGTATTAATGAGTTGATCTTCATTTGCAAGTTGAAATTTTGCATAGTTATATAGCGCTTTCCCTCCAGAAGTTAAATGAACAGACTTACCTTGTATATCTATTAGATTACACCCATAGTACTCCTCTAATTTTCTAATATGTTGTGTCACCGCAGGTTGTGTTAGATTTAAAGCATTAGCTGCTTTAGTATAACTTCTAAGCTGAACCACTTTTATAAATGTAAATATTTTTACATCAAGCATGTTATCATCTCCAAATTAATAACATTATAACATATATTTATATATAATAATAATTCATAATTTGATATTATGCTTTCACTAATGTAGAATTTTACTATAACAACTAAGGAGGACGATTAATGAAAATTTTTTTTAATTACTTACCTGGTATTATTCTCGCTTTATTAATTGCTATAATTGCTCGATGTATTGAATCTATGATGCCAATCCACCTTATCGGCGATTCAGTTATTGCCCTATTCTTAGGAATGTCGATTAATCAAATAAAAAAACCTAACAAGATGATACAATCAGGTTTAAAATTTACATCTAAAAAAATCCTTAAATTTTCTATTATTTTATTGGGTGCATCCCTAAGTATAGGTACAATTTTTAATGTTGGACGAATATCCTTAGCAGTTATGATTTTTACACTTTTGACCTGTTTTGGAGGCGGTTACTTTATTGGAAAATTGTTGGGTTTAGACTGGAAACTTTCTAATTTGATTTCTGCAGGTACAGGTATCTGCGGTGGTTCTGCCATTGCAGCTATGGCACCTGTTATTAATGCAGAGGATAAGGATGTGGCCTATGCCCTGTCCGCAACCTTTATCTTCGATATGGCAATGGTTATTTTATTCCCAATTATGGGACAAGCATTGGGATTAAATGATATGGCTTATGGACTTTGGGCTGGAACAGCCGTTAATGATACTTCCAGTGTTGTAGCAGCTGGGTTTGCTTACAGTGAAGCAGCAGGAGATTTTGCGACAATGGTAAAACTTACACGCACACTTTCTATAATACCCACTGTATTAATATTCTCTTTTATTAATTTAAAATTAAATGTAAAAACAGATACAACTTTGGGAACTACTAATATCCACCAAAGTAAAGTTAAGATTTCATCACTTTTTCCATGGTTTATTTTAGCCTTTGTAGGAATGTCATTAATTAATAGTGTTGGTTTAATCCCAGTTACTATTTCTTCAGGTTTGAAAACTATAAGCAAGTTTCTGATGGTTTCAGCCCTGGCAGCAATAGGAATGAATACCGACTTTCAGGAAATGAAAAAGTCAGGTATAAACCCTATGATTCACGGATTAATCATCTCTACATTGGTAGTAATTGTTGCAATATCAGTTATAAACTTTATTGGAATAGTTTAGAAAATCCACTATTCCCAGTTTCATTCCAATGAAACTGGGGATCAGATCATCATAATACAACCTGCACATAACATTCCTTTTTATTATCCTGGAAGGGGATTATATTCCCATTAATAAACTCCCCATCTAATGTTATTTCAGTCCTACCAAGTCCTATATTTTCTACATTAATATTATATTTACAACCTCTGAAAAATCTTTTCACCTTATATTTCCTAATCTCATCAGGTAAACAGGGTTTTATTCTGAGCCCATCATAGTCTGGACATATGCCAAGTATTTCTTGGCTGATATTTACAAAAGACCAAGCTGCCGTTCCAGTAAGCCAACTATTTTTGGCTTGACCTAATGAATGGCTTTCTCTACCACCTATAGTCTGGCTGTACACATAGGGTTCCGTTTTGTGTATTTCACTAAATTCCTCTATATAGGCTGGGCATATTCGTCGATAAATATCAAATGCTTTATTGCCTCTTCCAAGTTTCGTTTCAGCAATGCTAATCCAAGGGTTATTGTGACAAAAGATTGATCCATTTTCCTTATAACCTGGTGGATAACTTGTGATTTCTCCAAGCTCTATATGATATTTAGTATAGCATGGAGAGAGGAGCTCCACTCCGAAATCATTAACAAGATTTTCATAAACAGAGTCCAAAGCCTTTTCAGCTAATCCATTTTCAATACCTATCCCAGCCATTACACACATACCCTGAGGCTCAACATATATTTTGCCTTCTTCACATTCATTGCTTCCTACTTTGTTTCCATAGGCATCATATGCACGCAAAAACCAATTTCCATCCCATCCATTCTTATATATTGCTTCCTCCATATTTTTTACATTGTTAATAATTTCTTCCCATTCATGAACCATACCCAAACGCTTACAAAGTTCTGCATATTCTTTCCCATATTTTACAAACATTCCTGCAATAAATATACTCTCTGCAATATTACTCTCATAATTGGAGCTTATTTGAAAGCTCTCTCCCGGTTCAGTGGAAAAACAATTCAAATTCAGGCAATCATTCCAATCTGCCCTCCCGATTAGAGGAAGACCATGGGGCCCAATATGGGAAATTGTATATTGGATACTTCTTCTTAGATGCTCTAATAATGTTTTTTCACTACCCGGTTTATTATTAAATGGTACAAGTTCATTTAAGATATCACTATCTCCGGTTTCTTTTATGTAGGAAATAGTACAAGCAATCAACCATAGAGGATCATCGTTAAAACCTGATCCAACACTATGGTTGCCACGCTTAGTAAGTGGTTGATATTGATGATATGTGCTACCATCTTCAAATTGAATCGATGCAATATCAATAATTCTCTCCCGAGCTCTTTCAGGAATTAAGTGAACAAAACCTAAAAGATCTTGACAACTATCTCTAAATCCCATGCCTCTACCTGTACCACTTTCAAAATAACTAGCACTTCTACTCATATTAAAGGTAACCATACATTGATATTGATTCCAAATATTTACCATTCTATTAACCTTTTTATTGGGACTTTCAACTTGATAGCGAGATAGTAAATTATTCCAATAATCCTTTAATCTCTTAAACTCAAGGGAAACAGCCTGAATAGAATGAAACTTTTCTAATACCCTCTTAGCTTCTTTCTTATTAATGATATTTTTATCCATCCATTTATTTTCAGGCTGGTTTTGTGCATATCCTAGTATAAATATAATATCTTTACTTTCTCCCGGTCCTAAGGATAAATCAATTTGATGGCTTCCTATTGGATACCAACCATGGGTTATAGAGTTTTCACTACTCCCCTCTGCAACTACTTTAGGATTATCAAATCCTCCTAAAACACCAAGGAAAAGATTCCTATCTGTATCAAATCCCGAAATTTCATGGTTTACACCAAAATATGCATAGTGATTTCTGCGTTCTCTATATTCACTCTTGTGATATATAGTCCCCTCTTCCACTTCTACCTCTCCAATATTTAAATTTCGTTGAAAGTTTTGAGCATCATCCACTGCGTCCCAAAGGCACCATTCCACAAAACTATGTAATTTGATATCTTTATGTACTGAAGATTTATTACTTAAAGTTAGATTATGAATCTCACAATTTTCATCCAGAGGTACAAAACATGTCAATTTACTACTAATATCATCCTTTTCACTTTCAATTATCGTATATCCTAATCCATGGCGACATTCATATTTATCTAGGGGAGTCTTAGAAGGAAGAAATCCTGGATTCCAAGCTTCATTATTATTCTCTTTTATATAGTAATACCTACCCCCATTATCAGTTGGGACATTATTATAACGAAAACGAGTAATACGTTGTAGCCTTGCATCACGATAAAAACAATATCCCCCTAAAGTATTTGAAATTAAGCTAAAGAAATCCTGATTACCTAGATAATTAATCCATGGCAAAGGAGTATAAGGTGTTGTTATAACATATTCTTTATTAGTATCATTGAAATAACCAAATTTCATTTTTTTACCTCCCCACTTAATCGATTTCGTAGATATCTTATATTTTAAACTATATGATTGAAATAATCAATTAAAAGTCAAATATAATATAAAAATTATTTAAAAATTAAAAAAATTAAGGATTGACATAGTATTTTTTTAAGCATATAATAAGTTTAAGAAATATACGAAATCGTGTTCGTTAAATACATATGAACAAAAGAGGTGTATTGGTTGGTAACTATTAAAGATATATCAAAAAAATGTGGATTTTCTACTTCTACAATAAGTAAAGCTTTAAATGGCTCTTCAGAAATTGGAGAAGAAACCTCATCACTCATAAGGAAAGTAGCTAATGATATGGGATATTTCCCAAATGCTGCAGCTAGACTGCTTAAGACAAATCGTTCTAATAATATCGGTGTATTGTTTATTGATGAAATGCAAAGTGGTTTAGCTCATGAATACTTTTCAGCTGTTTTAAATAGTCTCAAAGTTGAGGCAGAGCGATTAGGATATGATATTACCTTTATCAGTCACAACATAGGTAAAATGCCTATGAGCTATTACGAACATTGTAAATATCGGAATTGTGACGGTGTTGTTATTGCATGTGTTAATTTTAATGACCTATCGGTAATAGAGCTTATACAAAGTGAAATTCCTACTGTAACCATTGACCATATCTTTAATGATAGTACTGCGATATTATCAAACAATCTACAGGGAATTAAGGATTTAGTATACCATATTTATGAATACGGACATAAAAAAATTGCTTTCATACATGGAGAAAACACTTCGGTTACTAACAGGCGTATTGCAGGATTCCACAACGCTTGTAAAGAGCTTGATATAGAAATACCAGATTATTATATTAAAGAAGCTCGATATCATGACCCAAAATCAAGCGGATTAGCAACAAGAGAACTCTTACAACTTTCGGTCCCACCTACTTGCATTATGTATCCTGATGACTTTTCCTTTATCGGTGGCATGAATGAAATCGAAAAACATGGACTAAAAATACCTGATGATATAAGTGTTACTGGTTATGATGGAATTTATCTTTCCCAGGTATTAAGACCTAAACTCACTACCTTCCAACAAAATACAGAGGCTTTAGGAAGAGAAGCTGCGATAAATATAGTCAAGTCAATTGAAGATAAAAAGACTTATGTTCCAAAACAAATTTGGATTGAGGGGAAAATGTTGATTGGAAATTCGATTAAAAAAATCGAATTCTAATATATTGCTTCTACTAACTTTAAGAAGCAAAAAAATGGCAGGGGAGGAGATATGATGATGAAACTTAAAAAGTTAATGACATTAGCACTTATACTTATTATGGTGCTTTCACTTGTAGCATGCGGAACCAATACAGAGGATACTGGTTCTGATGAGGAAAACGGTGCTGAGAGTGGTGCAGAGACTGAAGAAGTAGAGCAGGGTAAAGTGCTAAACATCTGGGGATGGAATGATGAATTCCAAGGCTTATTCGAAAACTATTTCGAAGGTGCAGGATTAGTGCCTGAGGGAATAGAGGTAAAGTTTACCATCGTTCCTAACGATGACAATGCCTATCAAAACGCTCTTGATGAAGCTTTGCAAAATCAAGCAACAGCTTCAGACGACGAGAAAATTGACATGTTCTTAATTGAGGCTGATTATGCACTTAAGTATTCAGACAGTGATTACACTCTAAATATTATTGATGATGTAGGTTTAACATCCGGGGATATTTCTGGTCAATATCCTTATACCCAGGAAATCGTAACCGATAGTAATGGTGCTATCAAGGGTACTTCTTGGCAAGCAACCCCTGGATTATTTGCTTATCGAAGATCCATTGCTGAAGATGTATTAGGAACAGATGATCCTAATGAAATACAGGAAGCCTTGTCCACTTGGGATAAGTTTTATGATGTAGCAGAAAAGGCTAAAGCAAAGGGTTATAAAATGCTTTCCGGCTACGATGATTCCTATCGTACATTTTCAAATAATGTGTCTGCACCTTGGATAGACGATAATAATACAATAATTATTGATGATAATATCAAAGAATGGATAGAACAAACAAAATCTTTTACCGATAATGAATATAACAACAAAACTTCTCTATGGGATGATCAATGGGCAGCAGATCAAGGACCATCAGGAAAAGTATTTGGCTTCTTCTATTCAACATGGGGAATTAACTTCACATTATTAGGCAACGCCCTTGATACACCTCTTCCTGATGGAGTTTCAGCCACAGGTGATCCAGAAAAATTTGCAGAAGCAACAGAGGGAAATGGTATTTTCGGTGACTACGCAGTATGCTATGGTCCACAAAACTATTACTGGGGTGGAAGTTGGCTTTGTGCAGCAGCAGGCTCAGATAATCTTGATCTAGTTAAGGAAATCATGAAAACCATGACCTGTGATAGTGAAACATTAACCACTATTACAAAGGATACACAAGACTTCACAAACAATATTGAAGCAATGGAAGCATTAGCTGCAGACGATTCTTTTGCATCAGCTTTCCTCGGTGGACAAAACCATATTAAATTATTTACAGAGTCCGCTAAAGGTATAGATATGAGTAATATTTCACCCTATGATCAAGGCTTAAATGAAGGAATACAAACTGCTTTTAGAGATTATTTCAATGGCACTGTTGATTATGACACAGCTCTTAATAATTTCTATACCGCAGCTATAGAAAAGTATCCTGATCTAAATCGTCCAGAATAATAATAATCTAAAATGGGGCGCGGGATTACCGCACCCCCTTTTGTCATATCGAGGTGACCTATGAAAACCTTGTTAAAGAAAAAAAACAACTCCATAAGCTATGCAAAATGGGGCTATATCTTTTTAATCCCCTTTTTTGCCATATATATTATTTTTCATTTAATTCCTTTATTTTCAACCTTTTATAATAGTTTTTTTGAAAACTATATGAGTGGTCTGAACCAGATTGGACCTAATTTTGTAGGGTTTGAAAATTATAAAACTATTTTATTTGAGACGGATTTGCCTAAATATGCGGTAAACACTATGCTAATATGGATCATTGGGTTTATTCCTCAAATTGTCGTATCTATGCTATTGGCTATTTGGTTTACTAATGCCCGTTTAAAACTAAAGTTTACTAGTTTTTTTAAAACCGTCATATATATGCCAAATCTAATTATGGCTGCAGCATTTTCCATGCTATTCTGGGCATTATTTTCAGATATTGGCCCTATAAATAACCTATTAGTAGCTCTTGGGTATGAACCCTATCGATTTTTGGCAGAGATATCTGGTAATAGGGGTCTAATTGCTTTAATGAATTTTCTTATATGGTTTGGAAATACAACTATACTTTTAATGGCTGGAATTATGGGTATTGATACATCTATATTTGAGGCAGCTCAGATTGATGGTGCCAATGCATGGAAGACTTTTTGGAAGGTTACCCTACCATCCATAAAGCCTATTTTAGTCTATGTATTTCTCACCTCATTAATTGGTGGCATACAAATGTTTGATGTTCCACAAATCTTAACCAATGGTAGAGGTGGTCCAGATAGGACTGCAATGACAATGATTATGTATTTAAACAACCACCTTTTCAGTAAAAATTATGGTCTTGCCGGTGCCTTATCTGTTATTTTATTTATAATAACAGCAATATTAAGTGTTATTATTTATAGAAACCTTACGGAAAGGGAAGATAAACCTAAAAAGGATCATAGAAAAAATAGTCGCAATATTATAAAAGGAGGTGCTAAGTAATGTCCTTACATAGGTTAAATAAAATTGTATGCTACATTGTTCTTATACTACTTACCATCTTGTGTCTCTTCTCCTTTTATCTATTGATAGTTAATTCATCTAGAGTTCATTCTCAAATACAAAAAGGTTTTTCTATGACCTTGGGAAATAATTTTCTAACTAATCTAAAAAATGTATTGGGAAAAAAGGAATTACCTGTAATTAAAGGAATAATAAATAGTCTTATTGTTTCAGGTGCGACCGCAACATTGGCAACCTATTTTTCAGTATTGACAGCCTTTGCTATCCATACCTATAATTTTCGATTTAAGAAAATTGCCTTTACCTTTATAATGATGATTATGATGGTTCCCCCACAAGTAAATGCTTTGGGTTTTGTGAAATGGATGGGAAATTTAGGACTAATGGATTCTCTTGTTCCATTGTTCTTGCCATCTATTGCATCCCCTATTGTTTTTTACTTCATACTATCCTATATGCAAAGCTCATTGCCAAAAGCAATTATTGAAGCAGCTAGAATAGATGGGGCAAGTGAATTTAGAATTTTCAATCTAATTGTTCTACCAGTAATGAAGCCTGCCATTGCAGTACAGGCGATATTTACCTTTGTTAGTGCATGGAATAATTACTTTATACCCTCACTAATTATAAGATCTGCAGAAAATAAAACAATGCCCATTTTAGTAGCACAATTAAGAAGTGCAGACTTTCTTAAATTTGATATGGGTCAAGTATATATGCTGGTTTTCTTAGCTATTATCCCAATCATTATTATATATATTTTCATTTCAAAATATATTGTTCGTGGTGTTGCAGTTGGAAGTGTAAAGGAGTAGATTCCCTATGAATTATGGATATTTTGATAAAACAAAAAAGGAATATGTGATTACTAGACCAGATACACCGGAACCATGGGTAAATTATTTAGGTTCCCCCTTATACGGTGCTATTATTTCTAATAATGCCGGAGGGTATAGCTTTGTAAAAAGTGGAGCAAAGGGAAGAATTCTTAGATATCGATTTAATAGTGATGATAAACCCGGAAGATATATCTATATAAGGGATGATATATCCAAGGATTACTGGTCTACCTCTTGGCAACCAGTTGGTAAAACCAAAGGATACATAAATTATTGTAGGCATGGCTTAGGCTATACTACAATAGAAACTGAATATGATGATATTAAAACCGAGGTAAGTTACTTTGTCCCCCTAAATAAAACCTATGAGATCTGGAAAACAAAAATAAAAAACATCTCCAATAGGGATAGAAAATTATCTGTTTTTGGATATGCCGAATTCACCAATGATAGTAATTATGAGCAGGATAGTGTAAATCTTCAATACTCTCAATTTATAACTAAAACATATTTTAAAACAAACAAAATAGTACAAACCGTGCATGAAAATATAGAAGAAACATACTCAAGATTTTTTGGTCTTGTTGGTTCCCCAATAATTTCCTATGATGGTGATAAGAAAAGCTTTATAGGTAACTATCACTCTTATGGAAACCCAAAAACTGTAATACATGGAAGTTGTAATAATACTCTTAATTATAATTCTAATAGCTGCGGTGCTTTACATACACAATTATATCTTAAGCCTAGTGAGGAAAAAGAACTACTCTTTATTTTAGGCCAACACAATGAAACTGAGGCTGAAGAAATAATTTCATCATATAAAGCTAACGAAATGGAACCCAATAAAGCCGATACAGAATTTAAAGAAATGAAGAAACATTGGCATAACAAGCTTGAAGCTTTTAAGGTTGAAACTCCAGATGAAAATTTTAATAATATGATCAATACCTGGAATGCTTATCAATGTCTAATAACTTCTACATGGTCAAGAGCAGCCTCCTTAACCTATTGTGGGCAAAGAAATGGCTTTGGATACAGAGACACAGTTCAAGATATTCAAGGTATCATTCATCTAACACCAAAAGTAGCGAAAAAACAACTTGTTTTTATGCTTTCTGCCCAAGTTAATAATGGAGGTGGACTTCCATTGGTAAAATATAGCCATACTCCAGGCTTGGAGGATACACCAGAGGACTTTACCTATAGAAAAGAAACAGGACATCCTGCATATCGTGCTGATGATGCATTGTGGCTCTTCCCTACTACAAAAAAATATATATCGGAAACAGGGGATTTAAGGTTTCTGGATATGGTTATCCCCTATGCTAACAATGATGAAGATTCAGTATATAATCATTTAAAGAAAGCAATTGATTTTTCTATGAGTAGGTTAGGGGCTAATGGACTGCCAGCTGGACTTCATGCTGATTGGAATGACTGTTTAAGACTAGGAAAAAATGGAGAATCCACCTTTGTAGCAATGCAACTGTATTTAGCTTTAAGTATCATGGAAAATTTCTCTATCATGAAAGAAGACTTTAACTATCTTAAATATTTAACCCAAGAAAAACAACAACTTTACCTAAGGATTAACAAACTATGCTTTGAAGGAGATCGATATATAAGAGGAATTACCGAAGATGGTCAATTGATTGGTTCTAAGTATAATAAAGAAGCAAACATGTGGTTAAACCCCCAAAGCTGGGCAGTGATTTCCGGAGTTGCAGATTATAAACAAATGCAAACCATTCTTGAAAATGTCTATCAACGATTAAATACTGATTATGGGGCTAGGCTTATGGCACCTTCTTTTAAAGAGCATGCATTTTCTGGAGCACTAGCTGCTGTATATAATGGTTCAACCAAAGAAAATGGTGGAGTATTTTTACAACCACAGGGTTGGCTGATTTTAGCAGAAGCTTTAGCCGGCAACGGCAACAGAGCTTATGAGTACTATAAGGAAAGCTCCCCGGCACACCAAAATAATATAGCAGGGATTAGAGGGGTTGAGCCCTATGTCTATAGTCAATTTACAGAAAGTATTGAAAGCCCCTTTGAAGGACGCTCCCATGTGCACTGGCTTACGGGTGCAGCATCTACTGTTATGGTAGGATGTGTAGAAGGAATTTTAGGAATAAGACCTGACTTAAATGGAATACTGATATCTCCTTCCATCCCCAGTGAATGGGATAAAATAAAAATAAAAAAGACCTTTAGAGGTAAAAGACTTAATATTTATATTGACAATAAAAATGGTAGGGAAAATGGATATAAAGAAATCTATTTAAATAAAGCTAAACTAAACAGTAATTATATTTTAGAAACTCAATTAGAGGAAGTTAATGAGATATTATTTTTTATGTGATAAAAACTTTAGTGCTCATTTTGATAATCATTTAAGAATTCTAAGTTTTCATAAAAGGGCAAACAACTATCTTGTATAATAGTAAAGTTTTACTATTCTATTATTCAAAATTAGGGGGAATAATTATGGAAGGTATTATTTTAAAGGATATTAATAAAGTGTATCCCGGAGATGTTTTAGCGGTTAATGATTTTAATTTAGAAATAAAGGATAAAGAGTTTTTAGTCTTAGTTGGACCATCAGGTTGTGGTAAATCAACGGTATTAAGAATAATTGCTGGTCTTGAAGAAATTACTTCGGGTGAATTGTACATGAATGGTGAATCCATTAGCGATTTAGCCCCTAAGGATAGGGATATCGCCATGGTTTTTCAAAACTATGCTCTCTATCCACATATGACCGTTTATAAAAACTTAGCATTCGCTCTTTCATTAAGAAAGGTACCTAAGAATGAGATTGATAAGAAGATCAAAGATACTGCTAAAATGTTAGATATTGAACATATTTTAAATAGAAAGCCAAAGGCTTTATCTGGCGGGCAAAGGCAACGTGTAGCCCTTGGTCGAGCCATGGTTCGTGACCCAAAAGCTTTTCTTCTTGATGAACCCTTATCAAATCTTGATGCTAAGCTTAGAGCTTCCACAAGAACAGAAATTGCTAAGCTTCATAAAAAGATGGGGACTACCTTTATATATGTAACCCATGATCAAACAGAAGCTATGACAATGGCTGACAGAATAGTTGTAATGAAGGATGGTATTATCCATCAGGTTGGAAAACCACAGGAGCTGTATGAAAATCCATGCAATATGTTTGTAGCAGGTTTTATTGGTTCCCCTCAGATGAATTTTATTGATGCAATCTTACAAAAGGATGATACTGGATATTATGCTTTAGTTAATAAAACTAAATTTTCCCTATTAGGAAATAGGGTTAAAGATAAACAACTTGATAACTATATCGGCAAAACAATAGTCCTAGGAATACGCCCAGAGGATGTATTGAAATCTTGTTCCAACAAAGATAAATTAGAGGCAAAAGTTGAAGTTTACGAGCATATGGGCGCTGAGATCTATGTATATATTAATTACAATGGAAATAAAATTACAGCAAGATTTCCTTCTGAAAACAATAATTCAATAGATGAAAATCTTGAGATTACATTTAAACCAGAAAAAATACATTTGTTTGATAAAGAAACTGAAACTTCATTATTAGGATACACAACTGTAACCGAATTTCAATAAGATAAATAAGGTGTCCTACTATTCCCCTCTACTAGAATAATATGACACCTTTATAATACTATGATGAATACCAATATAATCTAAAAAATTATACAAACAAATCCATATTTTTTATTTCTTGAAAGGAATAGATAAAATAATCACTAAGGATTTTCATCTCTTTTACCCGATCCCCAGCAGATTGTTCATATACTCCTACCACCTTAAATCCAGCGTTCTTTGCGGTTTTTATACAATGGATGGAATCTTCAAAGATTAACACATCTTTTATATTTAATCCCAATCTCTGAACAGCTTGAATAAAGATATCTGGCTGGTCCTTCCCCACACCAACCTCTTCACAAGTTAAAACAAACTCGAAATATGACAAAATGCCGTGTCTATCCAAAGCTCTTTCAACAAGTTCTTTATTGCTTGCAGTTGCTATGCACATTTTTACATTTTTATCTCTAAGATAGTTTAAAAACTCTCTTACATAGGGTTTTAGAGGAATGGTGTTTTTATAATGATGCTCAACAATATTATTAATCCTAGTTATTATTTCATCAGCTGCAAAATCCAATCGAAAGGTTTCAATAAAGTATTCAGCTGCCTGCCTTAAACTCTTTTTTTTAAGAGCTTTTTTTAACTGGGGAGGTGGAGCGATTCCCTGACTTTCTAAGAATTTTTCTCCTACCTTAGACCATACGGGTATGGAATCTAAAAGTGTTCCATCAAGATCAAATATAATTCCTTTATATTTTATGGTCTCCACCTCCTTGTTTTCTCTACACAAATATTATACCTAAAATTAGCATTTGATTATACACTTTTTAACTTGTTTCTTAGCTCTTACTATTATGCGTATTATAGATGTTATTCCACCGAAAGAATTGTTGAAAGCCTAAATAATATTTCTTGCTCTAATGAGCATGAGAATATCTACTTGTTCGATTACAGAAGTGAGATTTCTGATGCCATAGAACAAGCACTAGGAATTGACTTTACTAATAAAAGACTCCGTCTTTGGGATATAAAAAATTTTCTGGGAGAAGTTAAAAAAAATTGAATTCCCCTACATATTTGTGACAAAATACCAAGGTCGCTATCACCCTTATTTCAAGGGTTAGCTACCTTTTTATTGTAATTTTACTGTAAAAGTCAGGATTATTCCATTCACATACTGAATCTGACAAGTAAAAAATAACCATAGGCACTTATTCATGTGTCTGATATGTCACTTGGATCTTGAATCTTTATTCCTTTAAACCATTTCCATATTTATCATAACATTAAAATGCCTAAGAATTTATTCTCCAGGCATTTTAAATAGCTTTTCTTATTTTTTTATAAGTTCTTTAAGTCTATATTTTTCTTCATCAATCTCTGTGGTTGTTCTTATACCCAGTCTTCTAAATATTGGTAATGGAGGACACCATCCCTGTAAAGCATGTTGTAATAAAAAACCTGAAATGACACCGATGAAGATGATCCAGCCATTTGATCTAGTAATGAAATAAAAAACTACACTGATGAGTATAACAATAGATGCATTGGTTTCCAAAGCCCTTTCTGTATCCCATTCCTTATTAAGTTCTTTAATTCTACTAATAATTTCTTCATTGCTTTTATTCCTATAATTATCTATATTGGTATGAGTTCTTTCCTGTATTTTTTTATTTATTTCATCTTTCGTATGGAGCCTTACTCTCTTTGATGTCGCTGGAAGCTTATCTCTAAACATATATTTATCTCCTTTATTATAATAATTTTTTTTAGTTTACTATAATTAAAAGGATTTAATACATTTCATCTTTCAAGACAGGCAATCCCATCCCTGAATTCCAGCCATTATAAGTATAGAACTCTATTTACCTCCACCTGTGGTTCAAATATAATACTTGAACGATTATAAATTAGCCACCAAATTTTATAGCCAATTGATCTAATGCCTCGTCGTGTACTCTAAATACTGTCCATTCATCCATTGGAACTGCCCCTAATTTTTTATAAAATTGAATGGATGGTTCATTCCAATCTAAACACCACCATTCTAATCTTCCACAATTCCTTTCTAGAGCTAGTTTAGCAAGAAAAGAGATCATAATCTTTCCGATACCTTTTCCTCTCATTTTAGGCTTAACATATAGGTCCTCCAGATAAATACCCGGTCTCCCTAAGAATGTAGAAAAATTATGAAAGTACAATGCAAAAGCTACTGGTTTATTTTTATATTCCCCGATAACAACCTCTGCCATTTTTCGTTCAAACAAAGATTCAATTAATACTTCTTCTGTTGCTACGACCTCATGTAACATTTCTTCATAGACGGCCAATTCCCGAATAAATTCTAAAATTAGCGAGACATCATTAATTTCCGCAAATCTTAATTTAAAATCATCTAACTTTGTATCAATTGACATCTTGAAATTCTTCCCTTCATTGATCATTCTAAATATCATTGTAGTTATTATTTTCCTTTATAGTATCTGTTTTTACTTTTAATATCCCATTTCTTTTAATATTCTTGATAAAGTGCTAAGACGCTCTCCAATAAGCTCTCCATCATCACTAAGTGCCTGATTAAATAACTTAATATCATCATTAATTTTTTCATTATCAGTACAAACAGCCACTGTCATTGCATCACCCTGCAATCCAACTCTGTCTATGATAGGATTTTCTGTATTATATAATTTTTCATAACGATAGGCATCTTGAAAATGTAATTTAGTTCTACAAACTAAAATAGCAAGATCAAGTACTCTGTGAAGTGGTAATTCTTCAGACTGCCTTGACCATTTATCTCCAGTATGTCTCCAAACCTTAGCAGATATATCTACCTTTCCTCTATCATTCCACTGTGCTAACCCTAATGAAAGTCCCTTCGCATCTGTATCATAGGCATATCTACCATCAATATTCTCATAGTTTTCTGATACTATAACTGGCTTGTGCTTTAAAGTAGTTGGTATTTTCATTTTATTACCCCCTATTCCTAATTATTTTACTAAATTACTATATTACTATATTAGTAAATTACTGAATCTATTTTAATTTATATCGTAGGATTTGTCAATATTTAATATATAAAATTTCATTTTAAAATTGTATAAGTCATCTATATTTTACCCCACTAATACTTTCAAATTCCTTTAGATTACTTTTCTACTTTTTCCTTCATCATACCCCTCTGTCTTAGCATAAACTATTCAAAAAAGCCCTGATATATATATATCAAGGCTTTTAGCTACCCTATTATTTCAGTGACTTTTCATTCCAATTCTATATTTATTTTTTATATCTCATTTTGGTCTTTTCTTTAATGAACTTACGCGCACTCTTAATTCCACCCACATCTTTGAACATTTCATTAAGCTTTTCATTTTCGATTTGCCTGGAATTCAAACCCTCATACTTTATTTCCTTTTTTAACTTTAAATAACTTTCAAATCTATTTTTGGACAACAAACCGGATTTAATAGCCTCTTGTACAGCACAGTTTGGCTCATTAGAATGGGTGCAATCATTAAATTTGCATTTCGTTGATAGCTCATCAATATCTGCAAAGGTTTTTGATAGATTTGCACTTTCAATTGCAATTTCCCTCATTCCAGGTGTATCAATAACAACGCCCCCATCCGGTAGAATAAACATCTCCCGTCTGGTAGTAGTATGCCTACCCTTATCATCATTTCTTATTTCATTAGTCTGAATAATATTTTTTCCTATCAGCCTATTAATTAGGGTAGATTTTCCAACACCTGATGAACCTATAAATGCAATAGTCTTTCCACTGCCAATATAGCTTTTAACCGGCAGATAACCCTCATCGCTAGTACTTGAAGTAATAATAACATCTACTCCCATGGCCACAGTATCAATCTCTACCAATTTCTCAGAAAGATTATCGCACAAATCGGACTTGGTAAGCACTATAACGGGACTTGCACCACTATTCCATGCAATCCCCAGATAACGCTCAACTCTACGAATATTAAAATCCTTATTAAGGGACATACAGATAAAAACCGTATCAATATTTGTAGCTACAACCTGTTCATCATTGGATGTACCCGCAGCTTTTCTGACAAAAGCACTTTTTCTTGTGAGAATATGATGAATAATTGCATTTCCACCACTATTTTCATTCCGGTCAATCATAACGAAATCTCCAACTGCTGGATAATCAGATACTGTTTTTACATCAAAACGGAACTTTCCAGGAACCTCTGCTGTCAACTCACCATTTTCTGTTATAATCTTGTATAGACTATTATACTGGGAAACTACTCTTCCTATATAAAGCCCATCATATAAAGTAGACTCACTCACAAATCTCTGGCTGAGCCCTATATTCTCCATATTTATTTTACTCAATTTAATCCTCCTAAGTTTTAGATTGTAATATTAACTTTGGGAGGCTTATACACTAATTTATTTTGTATATTCCTCCCTCATTACCACTACAATATCCACAATATTATGATTAAACATAAAATAACAACTCCTTTTTTAAATTGTTCATACGAACTAAACTTTTTATTTCAATTTTATTTTACCACATAATCATTTATTAAACTTTACCTCTTAAATAATACATTAACAGAAACTACAATATTGGAGAAACAAAAAACGACAATGTACAAATATCCACTGTCGCTTTATATTCTTAAAGTTAGTAGCAAAAATGCTCTTTTTCCAAAACATTATATCACTTATCCCTTTTAATAATTATCTATGAAACCTACTCCAAAGCTGCTCTGCTGTTTCAGCCCATTTTTCAGCTACCGGAATGGTCTTCTCGCAAAGACAATCGATATCCTCAGGAGATTCCATATCAGTGGACATTGCCCCGGATACTTTTACCATAGAAGCTAGTGCTTCGGGATTATCAAGTAATGGGCAGGGACGAAGATGGTTTTGATTAAACGGCTGCCCTTTCCGATATGCCATAAATAACGGAGTCTGCAACGCTTCCAACAGCGTAACTTCATGAATATTCACATTAGAATAATGTATGAATGCGCAAGGTTCCACATCTCCCGCTGCATTGATATGCAGGTATTGCCGCCCACCAGCTATACATCCTTGGGTATACTCACCGTCATTCCAAAAGTCCATGGCAAATATAGGCTTTGTTTTCCGTATCTCCCGGACGCGATGATACATATACGCTCGCTGATCTGGTGTAGCAATAAGATCAGTTACCGCATCCTTACCTATGGGCATGTAGGTAAAATTCCATGCAAAACGGCAGCCCTTTTCAATCATATCATCCACAAATTCGTCCGAGCCTACACTCTCAGTATTATGACGATGATAACATGTAGAATACCCAAACAACAGCTTATGTGCGCGCATACGCTCCATAGACTCAATTACCTTTCGATAGGTACCCTGACCACGACGCATATCTGTGGATTTTTCATCCCCTTCAATAGAAAAGGCAAGGGCAAAATTTCCCACATCCACAAGTTTCTTGCAAAACTCCTCATCTACCAATGTGCCGTTTGTAAAAGATAAGAAATAACAATCCTCATGTTTTTCACATAGTTGAATTAAATCATTTTTGCGTACCAATGGTTCTCCACCTGAAAAGATATAAAAATGAGTACCTAGTTCTTTCCCTTGTTGTATAATAGAATCCATTGTCTCAAAACTTAAATTGTTTTTATTCCCATATTGTGCTGCCCAACAGCCTATGCAGTTAATATTACAAGCGCTGGTCGGATCCATTAAAATAGCCCATGGAATGTTACAGTCATATTTCTGCTCAGTTTCTCTAATAATCAACTTTCCATCAAAGCTAGCATTGAACAAGAAACATTCCACAAATTTTTGCAAAGACCGCGTGTTCACTTCCTCGAACAAATTTTCCATGAATTTATACCAAATTCCCTGTGGATCAGATAATATTGAACACAGCTCTTTAATCTGTTTTGCATGGATCTTTCCTCTATCTAACTGCTGTGCTATAGTAAAAATGACTGGTAGCTTCTCCATGGGATTATTAGACAGATAGCGAAGTAACAAATCAACTGTCGAATTGCGAATTTTCTTCAAAAAACCCCCTCCTTATGATATAGTTTCTAACCATTTATAACCAACTTTTTAATTAATCATATATAATACTTCATTACATTTATATGACATTAAACTGATTAATGATATAAAAAGTAGAATCAAAAACAGTTTAGAGGATATTACTTTTCTCTAAACTGTTAAATTTGTATTTATTGTTTATTTATTTCTCAGAAATCTTAATTCAGAGAATTATAATTTCATATATTGTTTTCTTGCTCAGATGTCCCCACCTCTTAACTTTGGTCAGCATATCTCCACCAAAACACAGTACCCATTAACCCAAATATACTTGTAAAAAGTACGATAGCAATACTGACATCTTCAATCATAGCAGTATCAATTCCAGCAGCACCACTTATAAGAGCAGGAATAGACCATGGGAAAAATTGTCCATAACCTGTTGCTGCAATAATTTGTGCTAATACAAGAGTAAACACCATAAATCCAAGTGGAGATAGATAACCACGCCCAACACTTGCGAAAAATGCCACTGGTGTAGATAATAATATGGTAAGTATGGAACAAACTATAAAAGTAAAAATACCTCTTAACATTATGTCAGATGACCAACCAGGAATATCAACCAATTTTCCGACAATTAACCCTAAAACTAATACATATATAGAAAGAATAAAACACCATATAGATGCCATGATAAATTTAGAAAACACAATGTTATTTCGAGATATTGGTAAGGCTAGTAAGTCTTTTATTGTTCTATCTGAATATTCCCTCCCAAAGGTCCAACTTGTAATAAATCCGAATACTAATAAACCACCAATAGCAATTGCTTGTGCAAGAAGGCTAAAATAAGAAGCCCAATCAGCAGTTCCTATGATATGTGCCTTTGCAGAAATAAAACCTAATTTTTGTGCTAAGCTAGGATCTTTTAAAATAAACATAAAAAATCCCCCGGTAAATGGTACCAGTGTAAGTGCAAGCATTGTTATTAAAGGTATTTTAGAATGAAACAATTTTTCTCTTTCTATAGAAACACAAGTTATTATTTTATTCACCTTTAATTTCCCCCATTTTCCTCAATAAATCTTAAGAAATAATTTTCTAAGTCTTCCTTTTCAACTTTTAATAGTGTTGGAGGATGACCTGCATTTACGAGTAATGTAGCAATCTTCTCAGGGTTGTTTACTGCATCTTCATTCTGAATTTGTAAAGTAGAAGTATTCTCAATTATACTTCTATCTATGACATCTGCTTTATAGCCAGCTTTGCCAAGAATAGAACCCATTGCTGTTATATCTTTCCCACCTACTAATAGTGATTTCTTTATCTGATTTTTTAGATGCTTTCCATCTATCTCCATAATAAGCTTTCCATCATGTATTATACCTATATTTGTAGCAATTCTTGAAATTTCATCTAGTTTATGACTAGAGACAAGTATAGTTGCGCCTGAATTTTTTGCTAAGTTCAATAGCAACTGACGAACTTCAACAATACCAGCAGGATCCAACCCATTAGTGGGTTCATCAAGTATTAATATTTTTGGCTTATGGATAATAGCTTTTGCTATACCAAGCCGTTGAGCATTTCCTAGAGATAGGTTCTTAAATTTCTTTGATGCATAGCCTTCTAATCTTAGCTTCTTTATAACCCAATTAACACAACCTCTATCCTCTATCCCTCTTAACTTTCGAACTATTTCTAGATTTTCTCTTATAGTTAACTCAGGATATGAGTACGGTGTTTCTACCATATACCCTACATCACGCCATATATTTATATTGCCTGCTTTTACCCTCTGACCTTGTAAATAACATTGTCCTGATGTAGGAGCTATCATTCCTAGTAACATTCTTATTGTAGTAGTCTTTCCTGCTCCATTTAACCCTATAAATCCGAATATTTCCCCTTGTTTAACAGACAAGTTCACATTGTCAACAGCATGAGTTTTCCCATATATCTTTGTTAAATTGGTAGTATTAATAATTTCATTCAATATTATGATCCTCCTCAATTATTTGCAGGGCAAGACCTCTTATCAAAAACCTCAATACTTCATCAAAATCCTTCTCTCCAATTTCTTTAATATTTATCATACTCATAAAAATTGCCCTTAATGAAGCAGTAATAATGTCTATATTTATATCATCTTTAATCTTTATATGGGAAAAAACCTTTTTCGCTAGTAAATCATCTAATGAATGGTGATTAATAATAAGTTCCTTCGGAATCTTCCTTATCAAATATTCAAATTCTTCATTTTGAATTATATTCATAATAAAAGAGTGCCTTACATTTTGAAATAGCTCATAAATTAATTCTGTGAATCTATCAATTCCTATATTACTCTCTTTACTTAATTTATAAGACAAATTTTTAGTAATTGACTTTTGATATTCCTCTAATACCGTAAAAAATAGAATTTCCTTTGAAGGATAAAAGTTATAAAAAGACCCCTTGGATATTCCTGCCATTCGAACAATTTGTTCAACTGTAGTTTTCTTTACACCGTATCTTAATAAACATACTTGTGCCACCTCATTTAGTTTTTCTCTTATCATCTCTTTTTCATTATTACTAAATGCTGTTGCCATTAACTCACCTCCATACTGCATGACTATATGTGTATTTATAGTCATAGATTATCATGATAATAAATCTTTGTCAATAAAATAGATTTGGCTTATAGCTTTAGTAATTTTTCCTAATATTTATTAATTATAATGAAATACTTGTAAAAGCAAGAAAGTATTCTAAATCATAAATAGGAGGTTTTTTGAACAGAAGTTGCGAAATAAACCTTCCTTAATAAAAAATGCCTAGAGAATTTACCCCCTAGGCACTAAATTTAATCTTTGTTATCTTTTTTCATACTCTGATGCTTTATTTTGTAAAAAATTACTTTCATAGTCACCAGTTACTTTTACTACTAATGATACAAGCCCAATTAAAGCTATAAGGTTTGGGATTACCATTAGCCCGTTAAAGGCATCTGCAAGCTCCCAAACTAGGTCAACCTTCATTGTAGTACCAAATATTATACAAATCAAAACTAATAATTTATAAATGCTCAATCCTTTTTTGCCAAATAAGTATAGTACATTTGATTCCCCAAAAAAATACCAGCTTATTATAGTTGAGAAGGCAAAGAAGAATAAACAAATAGCTAAAAGCATTGATCCTATATTTCCGAAACCATTTGAAAAGGCTGTTTGTGTTAAAGCAGAACCTGTTAAGCCAGTTTCTATTGCTCCAGTAGTTAAAATAACTAAGGCTGTTAGGGTACATACAACTCCTGTATCAATTACTACACCAACCATAGCTACTAATCCCTGTTCTCCTGGATGTTTAACCTTAGCTACAGCATGAGCATGGGGAGTAGAACCCATGCCAGCTTCATTTGAGAAAAGTCCTCTAGCAACACCATATCTAATAGCTTCCTTAATAGTTACCCCTATGATACCACCAGTTGCTGCAGCAGGATTAAATGCACCATAAAATATCATCTTAAAAGCAGGTAATAAATTTTCTATATTGAAAAAAACTATTACTAAGCTTCCAACTATATATATAATAGCCATTACTGGTACTATTTTTTCAGTAAATGAAGCAATCCTACTCATCCCTCCAAATATTATTAATCCAGCTAACAGGGCTACAATAATACCTGTCAAGATAGATGGAATATTAAAAGCCGTACTAAGTGCTTCTCCAATAGAATTAGATTGTACCATATTTCCCATAAAACCTAATGCAAGAATTATTGCTATGGAGAAAAACCCAGCTAAGTATTTATTCTTAAGTCCAACTCTTATGTAGTAAGCTGGACCTCCTCTTACCTCTCCGTTAATTCTTGTTTTAAAAACTTGAGCTAATATTGCTTCAGCAAATATTGTCCCAAGTCCAAAAAACCCACTTATCCACATCCAAAATACTGCTCCTGGTCCACCTGCTGCTATTGCAGTAGCCACCCCAGCAAGATTACCGGTTCCTACCTGTGCTGCAATTGCTGTAGCAAGTGCTTGAAATGATGACATCCCATCATTATCTGCTTTATCTTCTTTCTTAAAAATATCTTTAAAAGTTTGTTTAAATGCAAATCCTAGTTTCCTTATTTGAAGAAATCTTAATTTATATGAAATTAAAATCCCGGTCCCCAATAATAGAAAAATCATAACCGGTCCCCACAGTATACTATTAATACCTTTTACAAAACTCATTAAATCCATAATAATGTCTCCTCTTAAATGTTATTAAATTTTTGAATAAATGTAGATAATATCCATTTTTATCTTCTTAATAAAATGTGATTTAATTATTGTCCAATTCACCTCACTTATTTATAAACAATTATTCTTTCCAGTAATAAAGTTGTTAAATTATTACCACAATCTTATGATAGTGGTGTAATAGTCTTTAGTCAATAGATTCTAGAAAATTTAGTACATTCTCTATAAACGGATGTCCACCATCCATAAATACATGCTATAATTATATTTATAAAAAGTCTTTCCGGCTATATCAGTCCTTTCTTTTTTCTACTCATTAAATCACTTCTAATAAACTCCAAATTTCCTATTTTATATCTAACTTTTCGGCTTTATTACTTGAACAAGATTCAACTACTCACTATATAAGATGAATTTGCAAGAAAAAAAGCCTCTCATACTTTATTATGAGAGGTCGGTTAAAACTTGTGTTTATAAGGTTTAATACATATTTAGACTAAGATCCTTCTGTAATCTTTTTCTCTATATTAGAACCTAATTTATTTTTTCTATGTCAGGATATTGAGAAAGTAGTTTTTCATTTTAATTTTTCTTCTTCTTTTTGTAAATTCTCCATCACACGAAACTTTACAACCTTGTCTATTAGGTCATTCTTACTCAGTTATCTTAATTAATTTTCAATTCCAAATTTAATCATTGTAATAAAACATTTGCTCTCTTCAATAAAGTCAAGCAAATCCATTTCATTCAAAACGCTATTATTCCCAGCATCTGGGAAATACTTCTTTTCAAGGTAATCTAGAGTAATCATTATCAATCTAAAGGCTTTCTCCCGATCCACACCTTCTTTAAGAGGAACCTTTTCAAATGCACGCATCCATTCTTTCTCACTTTCAGCTAGGAAAAAACCATATTTGTTTTGTATCTCAGTTCTCAGTTCATCAGGTGTTAAATAGAAAGCTTCTATCATAATCTTCATCAGGTTAGGATTGTTTTTATAATAATTGAATTTTATAATGCTGAACTTTATTTTAGCTTCATAAAAATCATAGTTATCCACTAGTGTATCAAAGCCCATTTCGATTCTACCTTTTTCTATACATCTATCCAAAACACTAAGATACAAGTTTTTCTTACTTTTAAAATGATGGAAGATTAAAGCCTTAGATATACCTGCCGCCTCCGCTAACATTGTGGTGGATGTATTTACATATCCATATTGGGCGAATACATTAAAACAAGCTTGTAAAATTTTCTCTTTATCATAAAGTTTTAAAGGCATGAAATTTAACTCCTTTTTAGATAGATAGCCTCCAAACTGCTCTACCTGAATCTTCATTCACAGTTACATTAGGATTATATCCTTTGTCAATCAGTCCTAGCCACACATGACATGCGCAAATACCTATATCTACATTTGGATGTTCCCATTTGAAATGCTTATATCCCACTGGCATAGCAATATTAATTGTTTTAAAATTATCCTCAAAGGTAAATCTCCACATTTGTGAGTTTCCAGCAGATGGTGCTTTTCTTCCTAGGTCTAGGGCGTACAATATATCTTCAGATAGCTTGTTATAATCATTAGCATTCTCAAGCAAATCCTTAATTTCTTTACGTTTGAAACTTATGGTTGTTTTTGTAAACCTATCCATAAGTCGAAGTCCGCCATCTTCATAATACCCCAGGGGTGAAATGCAAATTACTCTCCTACCAGTGGTTTCACCCTTTGAATATCCATAACCCATGTTTGATTCTTTTAACTGATCTTCAGATTCCAAATGGGGCATCAAACGCTCAAGTTCCGGTAATTTATAGTGTCCGTACCAACAGGTTGAAATATTCTTGCTTTGTGCAAAGAGGACTAAAAGCTCCCCGATAAAACCGACCTTTGAAATTGAAACTACATCAGTTTCTGCCATAAAAGCAACATTATTTGGTGGAGATTTCATTACAGTATAAAGCGTTTTTGTAGGATCAGCATTAAAAAATTTAATCTCTACATTATGATCAAATGGGACTGACATAGACTTTGCAAAATTCTTTATCGATTGAATAACTTCATTATCAACTTCAATCATTTTGTAACTTCGCGCAGATCGGCGTGAATCAATAGTGCTTTTGATTGGAAATAGATTGGTCATACTTAACACCTCCGAAATTTTTTCTTAAAATAATATAACCATAATAAATTATAACCATATTAATATGTTGACCGTCGGTTAATATAATTATAACACCTTACTAACCACCGGTCAATATAATAAAATCAAAATAACCAGTTGAAGTGTAATATTCACCTCTAACTGGTTAGATCTCTATTGAAATTATTCATTTATTATCCTTATAGCACTTATAGTAGCATTTCTACGAATATTCGAATTAAAAATAACAGGTCATTTACTCCGCATCTATGTCCATTGTCTCAAGTAAGAAGCTTACCGGACGGAATCCATCATTGCAAGAAATCATAGCTGACTTCTTATTCTTCATCCAACCATCATAGATGTTTTCGCCACCATGAGCCAGAGTCATTACAAATGCCGAAATACTGTCCCAGGCACTATCGCAAAAACTCTCAGGTCTTTGCCAGCCATTTGCAATAAATACTTGACCCTCAATCATATCGCAAGCATGAATAATTGGGTTTTCATATTTTTCAATTAAATCCTTATAGCATGCTGTCTTCATAACAGTTATTTTCACTTTTTTCATAGTATACCTCCAGAATTAATATCGGTCTCAATTATAATATAATATCACAGGATTAAGTTACAATGATTTCCTTAATTATACTGCTGTTGCTGCGACTATTTATCTATCAACCTGGAATTTGTTGTCATAATTCTGAATCAATGTTGATTTGGCTCTCGATGAATGCTTTAGAAATGAGCATAGCTTGGATTAAGGGTTCAAAGCGATTGAATTGCGAACTTCCTTTTTCATATTTACTTTGTGCCTTTGTAGTTTTATTTATGATTGAAACCACGGGTGGTAGTGCCTCTCTCAATTCTTTGTTTGTATAATTTTTTGTTTTATCACCCGTAAGAAGCGCCTTAGAAATATAAAGCGCCTTAATCCTGTTTTTTAAGAGCGAATGTTGAGATGTTCCTTCTGAAAACTTGTGTTGCATTTTTTCGCATTTGATAATGGTAGAAGATAATAAGGATATGGTCTTTCCCAATTCTTCTTTATTAAATTCCATCATGATACCTCCCGTCCTTTCCTTTTCAATAACAATATCAACAATAACAATATTGCTAATAAGATTATATATACATTGCAAAAATTTTACAAACAACAAAAGAAAAACCTCAATTCCTTCATGTTCTCTGGTGGCTGTGGCTAATCCACATTTTCTCCTGATTTTTCCCATTAAAATAACCTGATTTATATATTGACATATTAATAGGATATTGATACAATGACAATTGATAATATGTTAAATTTTTATCAATATAATCTATTGACTTAATAATATAACAACTAGGAGGATTATTATGACTAATTTATTTGATCTAAAAGGTAAAGTAGCAGTAGTAACAGGGGCTTCCTCTGGATTAGGAGTACAATTTGCTAAAGCTTTAGCAAGAGAGGGTGCTGACCTTGCAATTGTTGCAAGAAGATTAGAAAAATTGGAAGTTGTAAAATCAGAAATTGAAGCACTTGGAGTACGCTGTCTTACAGTTAAATGTGATGTAACAAAAGTTAATGAAATACATGAAGCTGTTAATAAAATAAATGAATACTATGGAACAATCGATATTTTAGTGAACAATGCAGGTCTTGGATTAGTAGAACCAGCTCACTTACAAAGTGATAACACATGGGAAACTATGATGGATGTGAATGTAAACGGTGTTTATTATTTTGCTCGTGAAGTAGGAAAAATTATGGTTGAAAAAAATTATGGTAAGATTATAAATATAGGTTCAATACACAGTACTGTTGCTATGATTGGTTCCCCTCTAAGTGCATACTGCACTACTAAGGGTGCTGTTAAAATGATGACAAAGGCATTAGCAAGTGAATGGGCACAATATAATATTACTGTAAATGCTGTTGGACCGGGATATTTTCCAAGTGAAATGACAGAAGATGTACTATCTGATAATAGTTTTCAACAAGCAATTAAAGCATACTGTCCAATGGGAAGACCTGGTCAAGAAGGTGAACTAGACGGAATTATGATTTATTTTGCATCAGATGCTTCTAGATATACTACTGGACAGCTTATTTCAGTTGATGGTGGATGGACTATAATCTAATATGCTATAATTATTAGAAAAGTATTTTTTATATTAACTTTGGTATTATGAGCCACTGGAATTTTCCCAGTGGCTCTTTTTTTACATCCTCTAAAAATTCCCTAATGTCAGAATTAGAGTGTTCTTTATTCATATATCATACACTAACCTTAACTATTTAGAAATTTTTATTATTATACATAGATAAATCATTTTATATCGAGTAGGTATGTAATTAATAAGTACTATCTGTTACAAACTTTTCTTCTAGTTAATTTTCTTTAAAATCCCTAAGGCAAGTTAAAGTTACTATTACTTACCAATGTTTTATATTGTTTTACTCTTACTGTATTGATTATTTAACCATCTTAGATATTGTTTTAAACTCTGAGACATTAGAATCCTTTAATAAGTCAAATAAAATTGTTTCTGTATTTACAATTATTGCTCCCATTTGTTTCATCAAGTCTATCCCATTTAGATAGTCCTCTTTTGATCTAGATGTTACCCCGTCATTTACTAGATAGACTTCATATCCTTCATTTAATAAATCTCTTATGGTTTGGAATACACAAACATGGGTTTCCATTCCAGTTACTATAATCTTTTTCTTATCTAAATTTTTTAAGGTAGTCTTTACTTCCTCTGTATAAGCAGAAAATTGAGTTTTTTCTATCTTTTTATGAATTTCTATCCCATCATCCACTAACTCATTTACTGTGGAACCTAACCCTCTAGGATATTGTTCTGTTATAATTATAGGTATATCCATTAATTCAGATGCTTTTAGAAGAACTTTTGCATTCTTAATTATCTTTTTTTTATATTCCATTACTGCTGCTAATCTATCTTGAATATCTATAATTAATAGCAAACAGTCTTCCTTTCTTAAAGTGAACTTATCTAAATTCATTGATTATGCCTCCAATATTATTATTTTATTATTTATCCTTTAATGTTTTTCCTTATTTTATCCTTCATTCTTCAATTAATATTGTCAAAAAAATTATAGTACTACTACTTCTTATTCTCTAATTCTCTTTTCAAATATTCTACTTCTTTTTTTAATGTTCCTACCTGTGCAAGAGCCGATAGCGCAAAAACAAATGCAATTGGCGCTAATAGACCAACATATTCCATATTTATCCCTCCTTCCTTTTATTTTTTCCTATTTACCAATCCATAACAAATCTACAGTCAATTTTTAATGCCTTCATTATCATTATTAATTATCTTCATAAAAGTTTCATTTTTAACATTTATAAGTTCTTGATTAAACTTTTGTGGTTCACCTAAAAATGGAGTATGAGAGCTGACTCTTCAAAAACTATTAATTTTTTACCCTTTGGTGCTTCAAGATTTTTATAATATTTTTCTACTGCTTGTAATATTAATAACATACTTATAATATTATATTTTCCATTATTTGTATCTTAAAAATGAATTCAACATACATCCCAGCATCATTAAATAAGAGAATATGTTCAATTAATAATTTTGCCCTTGTTTTTGGCTAATTTCTCCCGCCATTCGCTTCGCTCCGTAGTTGTCAGTTTCGCCAATTCTGTTTCTTCACCAATAATTCTTAAAGGTTCTTGTGAGCGATAAGAACGTGTTAAGTTACCTGGGAATTTCTTATCCGTGACATTTGGGTCGTTTTCAAATTCACCTGTTGGTTCTACTATATAAACGCGTTCTCTTCCTTCTCCTTTTGCTAATGCTGCTGCAAGTCCTGCGCCATTGGCATTAGCTGTAAAATAAATATGGTTCATTTTAAGCTCAGGTTTGTAATTTGAATAACCGCCTGCTGTCAGTAAATCACCAATCTTCAAATCTGCCTTTGTCCCATGATAAAATGGTCCTTCATCAGAAGGCGTGCCCTTATATGAATTTGATAATTCATAATTTATATTTGCATTATCCGGATCACTCAACTCCTCATAACATTTGGCAATGTTTAGATATAATGTTGAGTATGCGCTCTTAACATTATCATCATTTATATTTATTGCACACTGTAATGATTTTTCCATCCATTTCAATTTTTCTGTTATACTTTTTTGTTGACGAGCTATATGATAAGCTGCAATAAATCTTTCATAGTCGTCTGTTGCTTGGTGCCATGCTTTCTGAAACATGGTGGTCGCATCTTCAATGTTTCCATTATCTTCCAATGACATCCCGCTCATACATAATTTAATAATGATATTATTTGGATCAAATTTTATGTTCACCTTATCATACCTCCAAATTAATTAAACTTTAGTTCTGTAAGTAGCCCTCTAAAAAATAACCTGTTCATTCACTTCATGTAATATCCCAAGGTCCGCGTAACAATTGATGCTTAATAACAGGAATATTGTATTTCTTTACAAGTATCCTGAGGTGTCCCTTGTAAGCACCCTTTAATTTAACATGAAATGTGATAGTAATAATACCTCCCGTCCTCTCCTTTTTCAATAACAATATCAACAACATTATTAATAAGATTATATATACATTACAAAAAATATTCAAACAACAAAAAAACCTCAATAAATTATCTCCTGATTATTTCTAGACAAAAATTGGATCTAGATAAGTTCCCACAGACACATATCTAGATCCAATTGCCATTACACTCCATCTCCGATCTGTCCATAAACCAGATGGTACTCCAATAGGCTTTTAAATCGTGTTGTTTTGCCATACTTTCACCACAACCTGAAAACAAAACATATAGATGCTTTTCCTCTTTCGCTAAGAGTTTCTGCAAATTTAATAAATAGATTTCCTACTTCATCCTTGAAAGAACCTGTCCCATGGCACAAAATAGGTGTGGGCTTCTTTGACCAAGGCGTCTTTAGCGGTATTCACGAACTTAACGACATTACAGAATGGGACAAAAAAATATTAAAATTACCAGAAAAATATAAGTCCGAGGGACTTAAAACACACTTTTAAAATATATTTGCAATCTCTTTTAATACTAAGTTCCGGTGAAATATCTATCCTACCTCCTCAACCCTATCTAATTTTAGGCTCATTTTTTACCTAAAAAAAGCCCTCGATATTTTCCCATGAACACATATCGAAGGCTTAGGTCGAGTTGACAGACTTACTTTATTTTTATAATTCCAGTATTTTCAATACTTCAGAGATTTACTTTCTTGACATCAATACTACCGTCTCCATGTGTTTTGAGATGAAGAGATAGCTATCAAAACTGCCGTTTCAAAAACATTGATGTAATTAATATTATTTTTTCTTTACCGGAATCCAGATTTCGCTTCTATACTTTGGATTCCTAGTGTCTGGACTCTCATTCCATAAAATTTCAGGGCCGGGGACTGCCTCATATCCTGAAGATGGAAACCACTCTGAGTATATCCTTCCCCATACATTTTGAAGTGTTTCCGGGAAAGGCCCGATAGATTCGAAAACTGCCCAGATACTGGCCTCTATCTTCAATACATCAAATCCTTCTACTCCATCATTTGAAGTTGCTACACCGATATAATGATCCAGCTCACCCTTTTCTTCCATTCTTCCTTCCGAAAAATTAGTAGATGCACTAATAATACCTGTTGGTTCTACATTTGATAATGCTTTTAATTCTTTAATGACCTCAGGGGTTAAAAGTTCAGTCATTTTTGCAATCTCTGGATTGACACCTTCAAAAATAATAGGAACTCTCTTCTTAAATCCTACTAACTTAAAAGGTCCTTTCTCAACAATACGATAATTCATTTCGCATCCTCCTTTAATCGATAATTGAAAGGTCATTCTAGGATAGGCTTTTAACTGTGTATTCTCGCTTCTTGCTTCAGAAGGAAGAATACCATGCATAGAATGAAAAGCACGGGAGAATGAATCAGCTGAATCATAACCATATTTGACAGCAACATCGATTATTCTCAAATTTGTATCTTTCAAATCAAAGGCAGCCAGCGTTAGTCTTCTTCTTCGAATATATTCTGATAAACCAATTCCTGATAAAAAAGAAAACATCCTTTTAAAATGATATTCTGAGCAGTAAGCAATTCTTGATACTTCACTATAATCAATATCCTCCGTTAGGTGCTCTTCAATATATGCCAAGGCTTTATTCATACTACTTAACGAATCCATCAACCAACCTCCTTTCATCATCGATATTATCAAAAGATGCGCTTTTCCATCCGACAATCTGTGCACAGTATAGTCGATCAGCAAAAAACAGAGAGTTAACAAACACAAGGGACACAAGGGGACGGACTTTATTGCTGTTTTCTTATCATCTGCAAAAAGACTTAATGTGTATTCCCTATCACATACTTCTTTCTTTCCTATGTACTCATTATTACTACTACATGGATATTTTGTTATATCTTTTTCAATTCCTGCTTTTATTGGATTTTGGTATATATCTCTAAGTACTGTTAAAAAATATCTATCTTCTTCCACTACTTAGCTTTTATATCTGTCTTGAAATAAATGTCCTCTTCTTTTGTATTCCCAATTATACCAGTATACATATTTCGATCCTATTCTCCTAAAAACAATTCCTAAATCTTCTTTTTTTCTTTCATTAATAAATGAATATGATTGTTCATTAGGCAATAAGCATATATCTCATACTGACTCACTTTCTCATCATGACACAGCATGACACAGGGACGGGGTTACTGTCACATGACACAGGGACGGGGTTGCTGTCACATTATAATCTTTGGATTATTCCTCTGCTAATCCCTGTCAATCTCTCAATCTGTCTAATTGATAAGCCATATTCTTTCTTCAAGTCGCTTATGTATGAATTTCTTCGGTCCCTATCAAACTTTTGTATATCTATAGCTTGATTCACTTTACAATGATTCTTGATTATTTTGCTTGCATCATCATCGGATATTAATCGCTTTTCCATGATTTCTAAACACTTATCGTCACTGACTTTGTTTGTATACTCTATAAAACTTCTGCATGCTTTTTCTCTATCTAAACTAAAAATTTCAAGAGCAAAATCCGTATCAGTCCTATTACTTCCTTCGATATAATCAATATAATTAGTCCATATATAGTTTTCAATTTTAGCTACTATACCCGCCTTTACGGGATTTTGTAGAATATACCGTAGGACAGTGAGAAAATATGTATCATCCTCTACAGGTTCACTTTTAAACCGATCCTGAAACAAATACCCTACCCTGTTATACTTCTTGTTATACCACAGTGCATAACTCCCACATATTCTCCTCATTATAGTCTCTAACGGCTCTTTACCTTCCATTAACAATATATGGACATGATTATTCATTAGACAATAGACATATAACTTATATTCACAAATTTCCCTGTATCTTAGCAAGGTTTGAATAAACTTATCGAAATCTTCCCTGTCTTCGAATAGGGTTTGACGATTTATTCCCCTCATAATTATATGGTATATTCCACTTTTGCTTTTTATTCTTGCAGTTCTTGGCATCAAAATCACCTCTATGAATGTTATATCATAGAGGTGATTTTGTGTCAATAACCCCGTCCCCTTGTCATAGGAGGTGATTTTGTGTCAATAACCCCGTCCCCTTGTCATGTGCACTAAACGATTAAGACCGTTTCCAAAAATTAGAATTGAGTTACAATGTAGTTCATCTCGGATCACTTGGATCTCTCGGCGCATCACTTCTGGTTGCCAATTTGGGCGAGAACTCTGCCCAGGAACATAGCTTGTCCCTACATCATAGGAAACTCCCTTCTGTGTTAAACCTTGATCATTATCCGTCTTCTTTGTCCCATGATACGAACTGACTTGTCTTAACAACTCTCCATTTAATAGTTTATTACTTTTCTGTCTAGATAACCGAGAAATGACGAAATAGGTTGCAAAAAGCGGTAAAATTTCAATAGTAGTATTCAGGAATCCGGCCACGCTACTAACCACCTCAAATTCCATGTGCTCTAGTAGACTAAAAACAGTACTAATTGCTAACCGTAAACCTATACCTGCCCACACATTACCAGTCATATTTCTTAAAAGTCCAAGAAACACTCCATAAATAAAAAGTGCACCTATGCCGTTAAAATATCCGTTGACAATCTGTCCCCATAGAGTAAATAGCCCTGCTTGCAAGAGGATGGAAGGCCAAGCAGATAATGACTTGGAAAGATGTTTCTGGATATAACCTCTAAAAATGAGTTCTTCCGGAAGAATGTATGCACCTATAACGAGTGGTATGAAGATTACTGTATGGGTTACTAGTTGTATTACAGGTATCTCAGCTAAAAAAATACTCCACCCAAGAGCGCTAGAGATTATAATCACAATACTGGCGGGTATAAACCATGCCATAACCCCTTTTACTAAGAAATGCCAGTCTATCTCAAACAAACTGTTATCTTTCCAATCCTGGTGATTAAAAAGTCTTTCTGCAAATAGTAACAAAGGTAAAATTAGGAATATGTAAAGACCCCCTCTAACAGCAAACATTAATCGCCAATCATCTCTTTGAGTAAAAACAGCTTCTCCCAAGTCAATCATCAATCCTAATAATACCGTAACAATAAATACAAAGGAAATTTGACTCTTTTTATTTTTATCATACTTCACTTTTTATCACCTCATAATATTTCATAAATGTACTTTCTGTGGCTTTAGTTTCATTCTATCAACTTTAGTAAATTAGTAGTAGTTACAAATGTAACTACTTTTAGTATTTTTCACTCCATTTGTGATTTGGATAAATATATTCAAAGTTACCAAATTAACTATGTATATTATAACCTGCCTGTTTTTAATCTATTATATCTATTGACCTATTAGGTAAATGCTGATATAATGATGTCGTTGACCTAACAGATAAATTGTTTTTACGATAGAAAAGACTGATAAGAAGGTGATTACCATGTTCTCAAAATTTCTGAGTTTAGAGCCTGAAAGACGGGATGTTGTTCTAAACGCAGCCCTCAAGGAATTTGCCAAAAAAGGTTTTGACGCCGCATCGACCAATGTGATTGCCAAGGAATCCGGCATATCAAAACCGCTGATGTTTCACTATATCAACAATAAGAAGGATTTCTTTCTATTTCTTTACGACTATTGCCTGGACTTTTTGAACAGAGAATATTTTGAACGCATCGACCTGAATGAAAAGGATATTTTTGAGCGCCTCCGACAAACCTGTCTGCTCAAAATTCAGGTGCTGCAAAAACATCCGTGGATTATTGGTTTCTATAAGGTGGCTGTTTTTACCGATTCTTATGCTGTAATGGATGAACTGAAAAAAAGGCGTAAAGTGGTGGAAACCAAAATTTTTGAACAGTTTTATGGAGATATTGATACGTCCAAATTCCGCAGCGAGCTGGATGTAGAGAAATCAAAGCAACTGATCTTCTGGGCAATAAGCGGATACGCGGAAGAAATACTGGAGCAGTTCCGGAGCAGGGATGCTCCCATTTATGATTTTGAAAAAATCAGTGTTGAATTTGACGGTTATGTTAACGAGTTGCGAAAAACCTATTATAAATGATTGAAAAGTTCAAAACTTATCCAACTATAAATGATTTAGATGAAACTGTGGTAATACACCCCTTCGAATAGTCTAGGTTATAGGTTAAATAAAAAGTCCACAGTGCCTAAACCAATTATAAAGGATAAGATTATACTGGCGGAAGCCGGGCGAATTAAGAAAGCGTCAGTCGCTACGCTCCTTCGGCTTTCTTAATTAGATTAATACCATGATGTGAGCGTAAATATTATGAAAGGAGAGTATGATTTAGTTGCCTACTATATCATACAAATTATTATGAATTATGAATTGATTGTTAAGTTGGTTATCACTGTTTTTGCGGGGTTCTTCACCGGAGGGCTTTTGTTTGTGGCAAACGTATTAACAAAAATAATGAGTGACTATGATGAAGAAAACTTCATTAAATTTATGCATTTGCTTTACAAACGTGCTGGATATTCTGTTTATATGATTTTAAATGCATCAATACCTTTTTTTGCGACAATAGTCTTCCCGATTTTTTTTGGATTGTCTGACACCATGTTTTTTATAGGCATGGTATTATGCAGTCTTTCGCAAGTTGTTTCAAAGATAACTAATGTACCACTTTATAATAAAATAAATAAAATGACAACGGTGGATAAAAATGAAGTCAACTCCATTCGCGTTTCTCTCAGAAGGGCTAACTGGTTGAGAGCATTAATCGCCCTTATTGGATTTTTAGTAATAATGGTATCTTATTATGATTCGTTTAATTTGGTATAAAATGAAAAATACAACAAAGGCTACGCCTCAATGTCCGTTTGCCGTCCATGGCAAACGGACATTAAGGCGCATAACAGCCGAAACGTTATCTCGAAGTGCCACCGCGTGTTAATATCTGTTGTGGGTCACCTTCTACGAATACTCCTAATTCCTGTCCTTTAAGAAAAACAGGTGACAGTTGGTCAATTAAAGCATTATTAAAATGTTGTTTTAGAATTTGTCTAGATTTTTCAGGAATATCTTTATCTCTCTGTGCTTTCAAAATAAACATAAAAGCATACTTATTATTCTTATCAATCATACCTTCTGTTAAAGCTTTAATTTGCTCAAAAGGAGTTCCAATTAGATTATTGATTTCTCTAAGGTTATTATCGGCATGCTCAATTAATTCTTCTATTATTTCAGAATAAAGTTCAGCCTTAGACTTGAAATATTTATAAATCATACCCTCACTAATTCCAGCATTTGAGGCTATTATACTAGTCTTTATTCTTGCAAACCCTAGTATCCCTATTTTTTGCAAGCTGCATATAAAAATCTCCCATAACCTATTTCCGCTACATTTTTCATTAATTCTCCATTCAACCAAAGTGCAATATCGACAAAGCTCCTATCTTCTAATGGCCATTTAGCATACTGCTTTAAATGATAATCTTCCTCCGACAGCTCATTTAATTTTGATACCCATTGATCGTGTAATAACTTTATTGTCTCTTTTGCCTGTTCAACATTTCCTGACCAAAGGATGTCTTCTTTATTTAATGTGCCATCTCCAAAATTCCAATCTAATGCAGTAGTCCACCAATATATAATATGCCACATCGTCCAAGCAATACTAGACGGCCCAATCTCATAACTTTCGCTTTCAGGCCAATCTATGCACCAGCCATCGTCTTCCTTGCGAACTTGAAGGCTCTTGGGGCTGAATGCCCAATATGCCTCTGCATCCTCAAGATTCTCTGTATGATAAAGATAGAGCTGCCAGCACATGTCTAGCTGAAATAGTATATTTTCTTTTATTTGCTGATTTCCCATTAATTGTAACACTCCTTATTTATAATAATCCAGATTCCCGTTAAGTCTTAGATACTACTCCCTTTTGAAATCTAACTAGTAAAATTGTCATAACTAAAGATAACAGTAACCCTCCAAATACATAACCCCAACTAAAGAATGAGGAAAGATAATGATAATAGGTTTCAACACTCTCAAGTCCTCGCCTTATTTTTTCTCCTCCATCAGCAATCCCATTCATAACACTTGTTACATCTAGAATATTAAAATTATAAATATATGCGCCTAGCAAATATATTATAATTTTCTCTGCAATGGTAGGGATAAATAAGCCTAATGCATAAAAAGTTTTACTTTTTCCTTTACAAAATAGTAAGTAATACAATGTTCCAACTGTATAAGGCAAAACAAGTAGCAAAATCCCTAAAATATTATTCAATCTCCAAAATCCACCTATTATAACTATAAAATCTATCAGCAAGTAAGTAGATAGTATAATAAACCAACCTAAACATAACTTATAAAAAATCCTCATATCGGTTATTCACTTTCTCCCCCCTTTTTTCTACCTTATCTCAATACCCAGGCCTTGGCATAGTAATCCTGATTAATGTCTTATTTTTTAACATTTGGAAATATTAAAGATATAGTCAGGCCTGAACCAAGCTCTGATTCTACATCCAAATGAATCGCTAAATCATAAGCCATCTTCCTTACTAAAAAGAGTCCCATACCTGTTGCTTCTCTTGTATAAGCACCTCTTCTTCCAGTAAATCCTTTATCAAAAATAAATGATAAATCTTCTTCAGCTATACCAGGCCCATTATCACTAATATTTAGAATAATTTCATCAGCCATATTATCATAAATCGTTTCAAATTTCAGCATAGGGCTACCATTGTTCTGTGTAATGTATTTCGTACTATTAGTGATTATTTGTTCTAACATAAAGTTTAGACCTTTGCGTTCCGATAAAACTTCCATTTCTTCACCTACAAAGTGTATATAAAACCCAGTTTCATCTAATAGTGTTTGATTATTCTTAATTGTCTCTTTGCAAAATGCTAATAAGCTTATGGATTCAAAGTTATAGTCTTTATGTGCAGCACCAAGCCTAGCAAAATACAAAATTTTCTCTACATCTCCAAGCATTTGATCTCTAACATGAAGCATTCGGCGTTTAACAAGAGGTGACATTTCATCAATACGGTTATCTAATATCAACGTCATTAGTGACAGTGGTTTTTTAACTTCATGAACCCAGCCTTCTATATAGTTTTCATAGTCCGTTAGCTCAATGACTTGATCATTTAGTTTAGACTGATAGGACCTTATAACATTTCCTAATCTACGGATATACGTCAAATGTGTCTCAGGGGATACTTGGCATAATCTTTCTTCGTTCGTATCATTTGGCTCTAACAAAAAGTCTTCAAAAGCTTCGTCTATTTTTGCTTGCTTTCTAATGATAATGAACATCGACAAAGATACCATTGTTAACATAAAAACAATCATTAATCCTACTAAAATCACAAATGTCTCTGGATAAGCTAACCAAGCTAAAAAGATAAACAGAAAATTCGTAGCAATTAAAATTAGAAACCATAATTTATAATCATTAAAACAGGCATAAATTTGCTTTATCCATTTCATTGATTCTCCTGCCTCCTGAGTCGATAACCATGACCCCTAATTGTTTCAATTTGATGATCCAGGTTTAATTGCCGCAGTGTTTTTCGTAATCGAGTGAGATTTACTTGAAGTGCATTTTCATCAATATATTGGTTTGTTCCCCATAAAAGTTCACCTAGCCTAGACTTAGAAACAATTTCAGGTCTATTTTCCACTAAAGCTAATAAAATTTTCCCTTCATTAGATGACAGCAATAATGATTGGGAGTCCTTATACAAAGTATAGGTGTTTGGATCTAGTAGAAAACTGCCTCCATCTACTAGTTCTGGTTGTCCTTCAAATCTTCTTAATAGATTCTGAATACGCGCTAACAATCTGTCTCTATTGCATGGCTTAGTAAGATAATCATCTGCGCCTAAATTAAGACCATGCACTTCATCCTGTAACTTATCTCTAGATGTTAGAATTAATATTGGGCCTATCCCTTTTGACTTTAGACTTTTACATATTTCAAATCCTGATTGTTCCGGCAAATTGATATCCAGCAAGACTAAATCAGGTGTCAAAGTGGCTATTTGAGTAGCTATATCATGAAAATCTTTGATTGCCACTACCTCATAACCATCTTTTTTAAGTATATCCGTCAATTCTTCTCTCAATAACGAATCGTCTTCAACAATTATAATCTTTGCCACTTCAGCACCTCCTTACAAATTCAATTTAACCTTAATCTATATTAGGTTTCCAACGTAATTTATCTATCTCATGATTTGCTGAACGAGCCACAGCTACTCCATAAGTCGCTATAATTGCGATTACAATAAATGCAAATGTAAATGCAATAGGATCTAGTAACCCTTTATTTTCAATGTGAATAACAAGAAATAAATTCATTGCCTTTATACCAACAGCTCCGCTCACACATGCAAGAGATATAGGTAATAGAAATGTCCATAACACCTGCCTATGCATGGATTTTTTCATTTGATGACCCTTAGCTCCCAACATGGAAAGCGTTAAATAGCGTTGTCCAGTGTGCTTCATTTGTGTTAAGAATTGCAAGCCTAATACCGTACAAGCAATAATTAAGAATAAGAACCCCATATATAAGGTCGTATAACTTCCAGCAACAACATAAAAGAGTTGACGACCAAAGTTTTGCAAATAGCTTTCAAACCTGAAACCTGAAGATTTTAATAAATCTCTAGCCTCCATCATTGGGGTCATTAAGCCTTGTTCCTCTTGCATTTCTTGCGGAATACGAAAATTCCAATATGATCCATAAGTTTCTTTATTTAGTAATTCCTCAAACATATGGTCAGGTACAATAAAGGCTGAATAAATTTGTACTGATCTATCTGCAACTAATCCCCTCAGTGGTATTGACGGGTGTATATAAATTTCTTGATCATCAATGCTCATTAAAGCTTGGCCTTCTTTTGCTGACTTTTCAATAATATTATCTAATACAGGTATGCTTTGTAAATTGTCCATAGATATATAATCCGGATTAAAGTATAAGGCAATCTCATTTGATTGTAGATTTATAGGTTTTTCTCCAACAACTTTTAAAAGTCCGTTATAAGATGATTCAGGAATCAGATTAGGTGTACTTGTTCCTGTTTCTAAAGCGTTAAATAGATTAACTGCTTCTGGGTTACTAGAACTAAAATTGTAACTTTGCATTTCTCCAGATAATACTTCTTCTTTATAATCGCTTGGCAGAGCCTTAATAATTTCCTCTTTCAAATTAGACCACTCAACTAATGATAATGGCATTCCATCATCCTGATATCCTCCAGCTTTCATCCTCCCTATTTCTAAAAGGTTTAAATCACTTACATACGGTGCCATTTTTTCTGTAGTAAGAAATGCCTCTACTTCTTGGCTGTCCCCCATCATAGTAAAATCATAGACCGAGGAAATCCTATCTGAATCACTACCTGAACTGAGAAAAGTAGATGCTCCGCTGGCTATTAGTATAATTGCTAGTGTCACTAGGATAGATGTTACTGCAACAGAAGTGGATCTGTTAGCGATGTTCTCTTGAAGCTGTCTTAATGTAAATGTATGTAGCCCTTTTATAGATTTTCCATTAGATAAACTTGCCAACCAACCTAATAATTTTGAAAATCCCCTCATAAAAAACAAGATTCCTAAACTTCCAAGAGCAAGTGGTATAAATAGAAATGATTGTGCAACCTCCATAAACCTATATATAATTAACCAGTATGCAACTCCTAATAATATAGATCCTAGTAAAACATAGAACACATTGCCTTTTAAATGACCCATATCTTGTTTTTTATCCATTTGCCCATATAATAATTGGTATAATTCTTGATTGAACAATCTTCCACCAAGAATAGCTAGTGCTATAAACTGAACTAATAAAAACCCAATAGCAGTATATAAAATTGCACTTATAGACAAGCTCATTTGATGACCAATGATTCCATGACCGATTAATTTAGAAACCGTCAGACTTATTATTTCTGCTAGAAATCCACCAAATAAAATACCCCCAATAAGTGCAAGAATAGAAGTAACTAACCCTTCCACTAAAAGTTGAAAAACTAGACATCTTTTACGCATTCCTAACATGAGATAGAGTCCAAATTCTTTAGTCCTTCGATTTAATTGGTACTGATTAGCAAATAAAATTTGAAAGAATAATAAAAATAATGCAAACAAATAGACAACGGGCATTTGGGCTAAGAGTTTATCTATTGAGCTACTTTCAAACTCTCTTAAAAATAAAATAACATTTTGTCTGCCCAGTGAAAGGATTATATAAAACGAAGCTACTGCTGTTATAAGTGTTGCAAAGTATATTAGATTCTCCTTACGACTGCGTTTAGCATTACGAAAAATTAAACTAGAGAACATTTGCGCTTCCTCCTCCAAGCTGAGCTAAAAGCTTTAAAATCCTATCATAAAATTTCTCCCTGGGCTCATCTTGCTTGCGACGCAGTTCATGAAATATAATACCATCTTGAATAAATAAAATTCTTGAGCAAAAACTTGCTGCATTAGGATCGTGGCTAACCATTAAAATAGTTCTTCCACTACTTCTATTAATACCTTCCAACTTATTCATTAAAATTCTTGAAGATCGTGTATCCAATGCCCCAGTAGGTTCATCTGCAAGAACAATATCTGGATCAGAAATCAAACTGCGAGCAGCAGCCACCCTTTGTTTTTGTCCACCAGACATCTGAGATGGAAATTTATTAACAACATCCGTAATTTCTAATAAACCTGCTAGTTCTTCTAATTTAGCACGTGATTTTGCAAAGTTTACCCCGTGAATAGATAAGGGTAATAGTATATTTTCTTGTCCGGTTAGATTATCTAATAATTCGAAGTCTTGAAACAAATAACCAATTTGACTACCCCGATACTCTGCTAAATCTTTGCTGTCAAAAGCACTTATGTTTTCATCCTTTAGAAGCACACGCCCAGATGTTGGTTTTATAATTGTTGCAATGCAATTTAATAATGTTGTCTTACCAGAGCCACTTGCACCCATTATCCCTAAGAATTCTCCTGGAAGAACATCAAAACTAACACCATTTAGAGCTTTAGTAATATTATTCTTCTTTCCATAATTTTTGTATAAGTCTTGGACTTCTAATAGCTTTTCTTGTATGATCACAGTATAACACTCCTTCTACCTAGTATTTAACAATTTGTTAAAAATACACTCAACTGATTATTTGCTTATATAAATCATAACAAGAATTAAGCTCTTAAAACACTTACATTTGATGTAAGGAAAAATGATCGAAGTCCACTTTCATTACAATTGTTACTAATTTCAGGCTCAATTTTGCCCCAAAATATACCCTCGATATGTTTCTGCAGACACACATCAAGGGTTTAGGGTTTAAGTTAAGTGGACAGATTTACTTTCATTTTATAAAACCAAATGTTTTCAGGGCTTTCACAAACTTCAATTTCTCGTTATCAATACAATACACTCAACATGGGGTATCACATTAGTCTTATACAATTTAACCCATCTTTTGATGTTAACAATTCAAGATTATTAAATATCTTTTCTTCATCCCAATTCCACCACCCTAGCTTTAGTAAGAATTCTATTTTTTCATCACTAAAACGTTTTTTGATAAATTCAGCTGGGTTTCCGCCGTATACTGTATATGCCTCAATATTTTTTACTACAGTTGAGTTCGCAACAATGATTGCACCATCACCAATCTTAACACCAGGCATAATGGTTACATTTTGACCTATCCTACATGACACAGGTACATGACACAGGGACGGGGTTGCTGTCACATTATAATCTTTGGATTATTCCTCTGCTAATCCCTGTCAATCTCTCAATCTGTCTAATTGATAAGCCATATTCTTTCTTCAAGTCGCTTATGTATGAATTTCTTCGGTCCCTATCAAACTTTTGTATATCTATAGCTTGATTCACTTTACAATGATTCTTGATTATTTTGCTTGCATCATCATCGGATATTAATCGCTTTTCCATGATTTCTAAACACTTATCGTCACTGACTTTGTTTGTATACTCTATAAAACTTCTGCATGCTTTTTCTCTATCTAAACTAAAAATTTCAAGAGCAAAATCCGTATCAGTCCTATTACTTCCTTCGATATAATCAATATAATTAGTCCATATATAGTTTTCAATTTTAGCTACTATACCCGCCTTTACGGGATTTTGTAGAATATACCGTAGGACAGTGAGAAAATATGTATCATCCTCTACAGGTTCACTTTTAAACCGATCCTGAAACAAATACCCTACCCTGTTATACTTCTTGTTATACCACAGTGCATAACTCCCACATATTCTCCTCATTATAGTCTCTAACGGCTCTTTACCTTCCATTAACAATATATGGACATGATTATTCATTAGACAATAGACATATAACTTATATTCACAAATTTCCCTGTATCTTAGCAAGGTTTGAATAAACTTATCGAAATCTTCCCTGTCTTCGAATAGGGTTTGACGATTTATTCCCCTCATAATTATATGGTATATTCCACTTTTGCTTTTTATTCTTGCAGTTCTTGGCATCAAAATCACCTCTATGCATGTTATATCACAGAGGTGATTTTGTGTCAATAACCCCGTCCCCTTGTCACTTCAAATCAGCAAAACTCGCAGAAACTCTTGTTTTCTACACTTACGAACCTTTTATTTCTTAACCCTTGACATCAATACCACCGTCTCAACGTGCATCGTATGGGGGAACATATCTACTGGTTGTATTTCATTTGTTTTGAATCCACCCTTTTCTAAGTAGTTTAGATCTCTGGCTAGGGTGCTGGGGTTGCAGGATACATATACTACTCGTTTTGGTTTCATTTGGATGATGGTATCTAGCAGTTTTTCATCACAGCCCTTACGGGGGGGATCTACAACCACTACATCGGCTTTTTGTTCTTGTTTATATAATTTAGGGATTACTTTTTCTGCTTCTCCTGTATAAAATTCTACATTTTCTATATTATTTAGTTGGGCATTTCTCTTTGCATCTTTTATAGCTTGATCTACTATTTCTACTCCGATTACTTTTTTTGCTCTTTGGGCTAAAAACAGAGAGATGGTTCCAATACCACAATAGGCATCATAGACTATCTCATCCCCTTGCAGGTCTGCATATTCTAGTGCTTTTTCATATAATACCTTTGTTTGTATTGGATTAACCTGAAAGAAGGATAGTGGGGAAATTTCAAATTTTATATCTCCAATATGATCAACAATATGCTTCTTCCCATAGATTAATCTGTTTTCCTTTCCAAGAATAACATTGGATTTTGTCTTATTTATATTTAGATAAATACTAACTATCTTGGCGTTACTATCCAAAAGTCTATTAACTAATTCATCTTTATGGGGGATATCCTCTCCATTGATGACCAAAACTAACATAATCACACCAGTAGAAAATCCAACCTTAGTGACTACATGTCTTAGTAGACCTTGATGTTTTTTTTCATCATAGATAGAAATTTTATATTCATTGATAAACCTTCTAATAATCCTTGTAATCTTATCATTTTCACTATGTTGGATAAAGCAAGTATCAGTTTCTATAATATTATGACTTCCCTTAGCGTAAAAGCCTAGTACTGCTCCCCCTTCTTCTCCTATAGGGAATTGTGCTTTATTTCTATAGTTCCATGGATCTTTCATTCCTATTGTAGGGTGGATAATAATATCTTTAATTTTACCAATTCGTTCTATGTTATCTTTTACTAATTGGGTCTTATATTCTAATTGCCTTTGATAGTCAATTTGTTGTATTTGGCATCCTCCACATTTATCAGCTATAGGACAAGGGGGGCTAATTCGATGGGGTGAAGGTTTTATTATCCTTTGTAATTTACCAATTGCATAATTGCTTTTTACTTTAATAATTTTAGCCTCTATATTATCTTCTGGTATAGCACCCTCCACAAACACAGTAAAATTATCCACTTTACCTATGCCTTCTCCCCCATGGCCTAATCCACTTATATCTATTTTATAATTCATATTTTTACTTACAGGTATATCTTTTTTCATATGTAATTGCTCCTCTTTTTTTTCACTTTATTGTATTATAAGTACTATATCTAAATTTTATATAATATGCAAAAAAAAGTACATCCGCTGTCTAGGATGTACCTTTAAGGTATAGAATCAGTTTACCTCAATCTTTAACATTTTAATTATTACCAATTCATTCCATATTATTCATAAATTTTAATTTTATTCTGTAAATTTATTTAATATATGCCAAAGTTCAGGAAATTTCTTTTTTAATCTAACTGGATTTTTATCTTTATCAACAAACGCATGGGTAGTTTCGCCTTCTGCTAATAATTCTTCATCTTCCATTCGAAGTATTTCATAATGAAAGATTAGCCGAATTCCCTTAATTTCCTTTAAATATGTTCGTACTATTATATTATCATCATAAAGAGCTGGTTTTTTATATTTACAATTAACTTCTATTACAGGTAATATTATATTTTGATCCTCAAGTGCCTTATAGTCTTGATTTATTTGACGAAACCATTCTGTTCTACCTATTTCAAACCATACTATATAGTTTGTATGATATACCACTCCCATTTGATCAGTTTCTGCATATCTAACTCTTATGGTAGCATCTTTTACTAACATTTAAATGACTCCCCTTCAATTATGCTTAAATTTTCCCTTTCTTATTTCATTTTAATAGGTCTGTCTTTTAAAAGCAAGGTTAATACTATATAATAGAGATAATCGAAACTATAAAGGTTGGTGAATATTATGAATGAAAAAGTTTTAGTGGTAGATGACGAGCAATCTATATGTGAACTCATTAAACTTGATTTAGAATTCGAAGGTTATAATGTAGAAACTGCGTTTGACGGTCGAGAGGCTTTAGAAAAGGTAGAAAGTTTCCAACCCGATTTAATTATTCTTGATGTAATGCTTCCCTATATAAGCGGATATGAATTGTGTCGAAAGATTAATGAAAAGTACAATATCCCAATAATCCTTTTAACTGCCAAGACTGATATTGTAGATAAGGTTTTAGGACTTGAATTAGGTGCTGATGATTATATAACAAAACCCTTTGATAATAGGGAATTGTTGGCACGAGCGAAGGCTCTAATTCGTCGTTCTTCTCAAATTCCAGCAGCTGATGATAAAATAATAGAAAACGGCGACTTAACAATAATACCTAACGAAAGAAAGGTTTTAGTAAAAAAAGAAGAAATTCATTTAACCCCTAAGGAATATGATTTATTATATTTATTAGCTCAAAATCCAGAGCAAGTTTTCCCAAGGGAAAGTCTTTTAGAAAAAATATGGGGTTATGATTATTTTGGCGATACTCGAACTGTAGACATGCATGTACAAAGAATACGGAAAAAAATAGGTGATCACTCATCTAGCCCTAAATATTTACAAACAGTTTTTGGAGTAGGCTATAAAATAAGGAGAGTATAATTGGATGAAGTTCACCATTCAAACTAAGATTATCTTATCAAATATAATAATAATTGTGCTTGCACTTGTAGTTATCGGTACTTTAGTAATTCAAGGTATGTTATTATATAATATCGAGCAAACTGAAGAACGATTAATTAAAAGTAGCAATAATAGTAATCTCTATATTCAGCAATATATATTATCTCAACAAAATGATGATATTACAATAAAAGAGATTTTTAAAGAAAATTCAGCGTATCTAGCAGAAGAATTAGCAAAACAAATAACCAGGGTACAATTATATGATCAATCTGGGGAGCTTCTTGCAGATTCTGCTACCCTTGATATTCTAGCGCCCACTGAGTTAAGGAAAGAGGTTGAGATTGCAAAGGATCAGGGTGAAAAAGCATATATAGTTACTAAGTTGGATGAGGGAAGATTTATTTATTTTGCTTCTCCTATTATAATGGAAAACCAACAATTAGGAGTATTATCATTTTTATATTCATTGGAGGATGTTGATACTCTTATTAGACAAAGTGTTATATTATTCCTTTGGGCAGGTATTCTAGGACTATTTATACTATATTTCATTAGCTTCTATTTATCTAAAAGAATATTAAAACCTGTTTATAGCCTAATAGACACCTCTGAAGAAATTGCTAATGGTAATTATCAACAACAAATCGATTATGTTTCCAGTGATGAGATTGGCGATCTAACCCGTAGCTTTAATCTTATGGTTATTAATATACGGGAAAAAATATTTGAAATCAATTCTGAAAAACATAAATTAGAATCCGTATTATCTTCCATTGAAGATGGAGTAATTGCTGTAGATAACGAAAAAAATGTTCTTGCTGTAAATGATCCAGCTAAGGAGATATTTAATATTAAAGATACAGAAAACATTTCACTAGATGAGCTACTATCCTATGAATTTATGAATGAACTCTATATTGATATTTTAAAAGAAAAAGAAGGTATCTCTAGAGAAGTATTAATGGGGAAAAGATATTTGCTGCTTTATACTAATATTATTCATGTTCATTCAACAGCTATTGGATATATATTTGTAATCCGAGATATTTCAAAGATTAGGGAGCTGGAGGAAAGACAAAGGCAATTTATTAGTAGTGTTTCTCACGAATTGCGTACCCCTCTTACCACTGTTATAGGTTATAGTGATTTACTACAGCGTAGAGGATTTACAGACCCTAAATTATTAGAAAAGAGCATTACCTTAATTAAAAAAGAAGGAGAGCGCTTACTCCGTCTTGTAGATGATTTATTAGGTCTTTCAAAACTTGAAAGTATGGAATTTGATTTGATTAAGTCACAATTAGACATTCTGCAATTATTAGAAGATGTAGTCAATCAAATGAGAGTAAAGGGTAAAAAATATAATAATGAAATTCAATTTACTTCCTCTATGTTACCAAAAATTTATGGAGATTATGATAGATTGAAACAAGTATTTATTAATGTTATAGACAATGCCATTAAATATTCCTTCCCAGGAGATATTATACAAATATATACTGAAAAAGTAGATGAATTTGTGGTGATATTTATTCGTGACTTTGGATCAGGAATTGATGAGGATAATTTAGAAAGAATATTTGAACCCTTTTATCGTGTTGATAAAGTAAGGTCTAGGAATTTAGGCGGTAGTGGTTTAGGTTTATCCATAGTAAAGGACATTGTTGAAAATCATGGTGGTACTATTAACATTGAAAGCAAAATAGACGAAGGGACATTAGTAATTGTTAAACTCCCAATATCATAATTTTACAAAATAGTGACAACTTTAACTATGTATATTTGCACCCTTTTGCTATAATAACCAAAGGAAGGAGGGAAGCTATTGTCTAAAATATTCCTTAAAATTTCTTTTTTAATTATATTAGCTTTTATTTCTATTGGTTGTACTCCATTTTTCATTAGTGATAGCAAACCAAAAACCATACAAGAAGATGGTAATATCCTTCTAGAACAAAAGGAAATTTCTATGAATAAAATAAAAGGATTTAACAATATTACCCAGGGGGTAATTTCGGATATATGTTATAGAGGTAAAAATATTGTTATTCTAAGAGAAGGTAATTTGGATCCTGACACCCAAACAGAGGGTGAAATGACAAATAATTTAGCTCTTTATAATTTAAAAGAAGAAAAAATACAAAATATCACTTCCTCTTCAGTAAATTTATTCTTAAGCCGATTTGATGCAGATGAAGAGGGTATTTATTATTTGGAAAATAAATCAGAAGCTATTTTTCAATTATATTGGTATGATATTTCCAATAATAAAAAGATAAGAATTTCATCTACTGATCATCAAGTCAACCCTAACTTTTATGTGAAGTCAAATAATGAGGTTTATTACGGAACCAAGGATGGAAAAATTATAAGGGCGAATAGAAGTAATATATTAACTACCATAGATGTTGGTTCGGAATACTATATACAACAGGTATACTATTATGAAGATGAAGATTTGGTATTATTTTCTGCCTTTAAGGATGGAGAACTAAACTTATATTCTGTAACCCAAAGGGGGAAGAACTTTACAAAATTAATATCAAATATTAATGGTAGTTTTAATGTATCAAAGAGGGAGGATAAAATATTATATACAACCCCCATTCCTGATAGCAATAAATCTACTCTTTGGTTATTTGAATTAGATAAAAAGGAAAATACCAAATTATTAGAGGGATATCCTCAAAGAGCTGTATTTTCACCAAAGGGAGATAAAATTGCATATCTTGATAAGCCAGACTCAAATACGGATCTTAGAAATATCTGGATACTAAAGATAAAGAACCAAGAAAAAGAGCAGATTGCATCTAATTTAAAAATTACCAGCGAGATTTTTTGGCATCCAAGGGAAAATAAATTATTTTTTTCAGCTTATGAAACTAAAGATAATGAATTACACTCCATTATATATTCCCTAGATTTTGAAAATTAAATAATGGCTGATATTACTTCCTAAACAGGAGTGATATCAGCCATTTTATTCTTATAAAACCCTAACTTTTCCGCTATATACAAGACCTCTTGCACTTTCTATCGTTATTTCCTGATTGTTTTTTAATATATTTGTTGCTGTATCTGCTCCCACAACTGCTGGAATTCCTAAGTACATTGATACAACAGCCGCATGAGAGGTTAAACCTCCTTCTTCCACTATTAATCCTGATGCCCTTTTAATAGCTGGCATAAATTCCTCATCTGTAGAACTGGCTACAAGAATATCTCCTTCTTTAAAATCATCTATATCCTCTTTATCCTTTATAACCTTTACCTTTCCTGTAATCGGTTCTTTTCCAATACCTTTTCCATGTAGTAATACTTCTCCAATAGCCTGTACCTTAATCATGTTTGTGGTACCTGCAATACCAACAGGAATTCCAGCCGTTATTACAACAAGCTCTCCTGTATTTACTAAATTCTTTTCTAATGCCTTTTCTATTGTGATTTCATATATTTCATCGGTATTCTTAAATTCTTTTATGAGTACTGGATACACACCCCAAACCAATAATAACCTATTAACAACCTTGGGTTTAGGAGTAAATGCTATTATTTGTGCAGAAGGTCTGAATTTTGAAACCATTCTAGCAGTGTGACCAGAAGAAGTTGCTGTAAATATTGCCGATACACCTAATACATCAGCAGTAGTGCATGTCGCCTGACTGATTGCATTTGTTACAGAAACCTTTCTTTCAATAAACTTTTGTAATGTTTCCCTATAATCTGATGAGTCCTCTGTTGTTAGTGCAATTCTTACCATTGTCTTTACAGCTTGAATTGGATATTTACCAGATGCAGTTTCACCTGAAAGCATAATTGCGTCTGTTCCATCAAAAATGGCATTGGCTACATCTGTAACCTCGGCTCTGGTAGGTCTTGGATTTCGTATCATAGAATCTAGCATTTGAGTTGCTGTAATTACCGGTTTACCGCTTCTATTACACTTTCTAATAATTAATTTTTGTACTAAAGGAACCTCTTCTGGAGGGATTTCTACTCCTAAATCGCCCCTTGCTACCATAATTCCATCTGATACCTTAATTATTTCATCAATATTATTAACTCCTTCTTGGTTTTCAATCTTGGAAATAATATGAGTATGTCCGTCTTTATTTTCTTCTAAAACCTTTCTAATATCTAAAACATCCTGTGCTTTTCGTACAAAGGAAGCTGCAATAAAATCAATATCTTCTTTAATGCCAAATTCAATGTCCTCCCTATCCTTTTTAGTTATTGCCGGAAGATTAATCTTTACATTAGGACAATTAATACTCTTATTGTTACTTAACTCTCCTCCATTTTTAACTATACAGATAATATCCGTATCTTCTATCTTTTCTACATTTAATTTAATCAGCCCATCATCTAATAAAATCATATCTCCAGTTTTTAATTCTTCTGGTAACTTATCGTAAGAAATCCCTACCTCTTGATTGTTTCCCTTTATATCTCTAGTGGTTAGTACAAATCTCTGACCTTCCTTTAATAATACTTTACCTTCAGTGAATTGTTTAACCCTAAGCTCAGGTCCCTTTGTATCTAAAAGTATCGCCACTGGTATCTCCAATTCCTTAGAAACTTCCCTTATTAAATCAATTTTTCTTTTATGTTCTGAATATGAACCATGAGAAAAATTAAGTCTGGCTACATTCATTCCATTTTTTATTAAATCTGTTAAAACCTCTTTAGATTCTGAAGTTGGTCCTATGGTACATACAATTTTTGTTCTCTTCATAATTTATCCTCCTATATTGAAAGTATCTTTGATACATTATAAACTTCATTATTAAATTCTCTTTCCATAGATAAAGCCTCATTAATATCCATATCTAAATATTCATTTTTTTGAATACATACTACCCTACTTGTTTTACCATTCAATAATAAATCTACTGCCATTGAACCCATTCTACTTGCCAATATACGATCAAAGGCTGAGGGCGATCCCCCTCTTTGAATATATCCTAATATAGTAGTCCTAGTTTCAATACCAGTTTTATGTTGAATTTGTTTCCCTACTTCATATGCCTCTCCTGCTCCTTCGGCTAACACCACTATGCTATGTAATTTCCCTCTATTTTTCCCCTTAACTATCTTTTCACAAACTTCATCTACATTAAATCCCTTTTCCGGTACTATAATAGCCTCCGCACCTCCAGCCAACCCTGAGAATAGAGCAATATTTCCACAATTCCTACCCATTACCTCTATTATGTTAGCTCTTTCATGGGAGGTGGATGTATCCCTTATTTTGCTTATAGATTCTAATGCTGTATTTACTGCTGTATCAAATCCTATAGTATAATCAGTACATGGAATATCATTATCTATAGTCCCTGGTATACCTATAGTATTAATTCCTAATTCACTTAATTTTTGAGCTCCTCTAAATGATCCATCACCACCTATAACTATTAGGCCTTCTATATTAAATTCATTTAATGTATTCACAGCCTTTTCTTGACCTTGCTTAGCCCTAAATTCCTTACTGCGTGCTGTATGAATAACAGTACCGCCTCTTTGTAAAATATCAGATACAGATGATATTCCCATGGGTTTAATATTTTTATTTATTAATCCATTGTATCCTCTGATTATTCCCATTACCTCTATATTATTATAAATAGCTGTTCTAACCACTGCTCTAACAGCAGCATTCATTCCTGGAGCATCGCCTCCGCTAGTTAGTACACCAATTCTTTTCATTTATATCCTCCCTCGTATGCAAGCATAAATTAAATTACTCAATTATATTGATCCCTGCAAAATAAAATATTATTATACTTTATAAAAAGAAAAAATAAGGTTTAACCCCTATTTTTAAAGAATTTAATTAAATTATGAAAGTCCTAGTTCCATTATAAGATTATATGCTTCCTCTGCTTCCGTCTCAGGAACAAGAATCTGATAATAACAATTTTCATCATTTTTGTTTGTAGGCTGAATTTTAACTAAGAAACCATCTAAAGTCAACTTATTATTTATATTATTAGCTTTTTCTTCATTTGGTACAATATGAATAACAGTCCACATGTGTGTGACCTCCTTCTTTAAGGTTTCCCGTTTTGTCCATTTTATTAGATTTTTACATAAATTTCAATAGTAATTATCTTAACACACTTTTATACAATCTTCACCTAGTTTATCCTTTAATAGTTTTATTAGTTGTTTATTAGGATTTACCCAAAGTTTTCTATCAGCCATGGTTTTTTTCTTATTAGATTCAAAGTATACAATAACAGGAGTATTTCCTGCATGTTTCTTAAGAATTGGTTTAATAATTTCAAAGATTGAATGGTCTACTTCCCTTGATATTTTAATATAAAGTTTTTCCGTCTTTATATTTGTCAATGGAGATATTTTATTACAAATAATAACTGGTTCCTCTTCTTCTTTAATATTTAACTTACCTTCTATTAATAATATTTTTTCAACATCAATCATATGGGAAAAATTTTGATAGATGGTAGGGAATATAATAATCTCCATAGTGCCAAATAAGTCCTCTAGAATTATAAAAGCCATCATATTATTATTTCTAGTCATTTTCTTCTGGACATTAGTAATCATTCCTCCAACAATTACTTTTTGTCCATCATATAAAGGGCTATTTTCTTCACCTTCAGTAAATTCATTTATTTTATCACTGGTTATAGAAACCTTTTTTCTCAGAATTTCTTCATATTCTGATAGAGGATGCCCAGTAATATAAAAACCCACCATTTCTTTTTCCATTGATAACTTGATTTTATTTTCATACTCTGGTATATCGGGTAATATATCTATCTTTACAATTTCCTTTTCTTTATTTCCCATTACATCAAAAAGTGATACCTGTCCCTTGATATTCTTTCTTCTATCCTGAACAATGCCATCTATTATTTTATCATATACCGCCATTAATTGAGCTCTATATATGCCAAAGGAATCAAAGGCACCACATTTAATTAAGCTTTCTAAAGCCCTTTTATTAAGATCTTTAAAATCGAGCTTTTCACAAAAATCCATAAAGGTATTAAATTTCCCCTTTTTTTCTCTTGCATCGATGATAGATTTTATTGCGTTTATCCCAACATTTTTAACTGCAGCTAAACCAAAACGAATTTTTCCTTCAACCACTGTAAAGTTAATAAAACTTTCATTAACATCTGGTGGTAAAATAGGAATATCCATTTTACGACAATTTTGAATATATTGTGCTACTTTATTATTATTTCCCATTATACTAGTTAATAATGCTGCCATGAATTCTGATGGATAATAGGCTTTTAGCCAGGCTGTTTGATAGGCAATAACAGCATAGGCTGCTGCATGGGATTTATTAAAGGCATAATTAGCAAAGTCAATCATTTGATCAAATATTTTATCTGCGATATCCCTGGGTACTCCTCTGTTTATGGCGCCCTCAACAACCATATTCCCCGCTTTATCCTTTTCTCCGTATATAAATACTTTTCTTTCCCTCTCCATAACATCCATTTTTTTCTTAGACATTGCTCTTCGTACCATATCACTTCGTGCCATGGAATACCCTGCTACATCCCGAACAATTTGCATAACCTGTTCTTGATAAACCATACATCCGTAAGTTACATTTAGTATAGGCTCTAATATTTTATGAAGGTAATGTACCTGATTTGGATTCTTTTTGTTGGCTACATAGGTTGGAATTTGCTCCATTGGTCCTGGTCTAAATAGGGCTACACCTGCAATAATATCTTCAAAGGAATCAGGCTTAAGCTCCTTCATAAATTGTTGCATCCCGCTACTTTCAAGCTGAAAAACCCCTAAAGTATCACCATCACTAATAAGCTTATATGCTTCTGGGTCATCAAAGGTTAAATTATCTATATCTATTTCTATATTTTTACTGTGTTTTATATTTTCCAGGGTATCTCTAATAACTGTTAGTGTCCTCAGACCTAAAAAATCCATTTTTAAAAGTCCTAATTCCTCTAATAATCCCATTGGAAATTGAGTGGTAATACAATCATTATGCTTATATAAAGGCACATGTTCTACTAAGGGTTTATTAGAAATAACCACCCCTGCAGCATGGGTAGAAGCATGGCGTGGCAGTCCTTCAACCGATTTTGCCATTTTTATAAGAAAATCAGCCTCTTGCTCTTCTTTGCATAGGTTCGCTAATTCACTATTTACCTGTAGGGCCTTTTCAATAGTCATCCCTATTTCCATTGGTATTTGTTTGGCAATAGCATCAACCTTACCATAGGGGGTATTAAGTGCCCTGCCTACATCACGAATTGCTGCTCTGGCTGCCATAGTACCAAAGGTAATAATTTGTGCCACTCTGTCTTCTCCATATTTTTCAATTACATAGTCAATAACCTCTCCACGACGTTCATAACAAAAATCTATATCAATATCTGGCATACTTACTCTATCAGGATTTAAAAATCGTTCAAAAATAAGATTGTATTTTAATGGATCTATAGTAGTAATATCTAAAGCATAGGATACTAAACTTCCTGCAGCACTACCTCTTCCAGGTCCCACCATAATTTTATTATCCTTAGCATACTTAATAAAATCCCAAACTATAAGGAAATAATCATCATAGCCCATTTGATTGATAACAGATAATTCGTGCTCAAGTCTCTGTTTTATCTCTTGGGTGACTATTGGATATTTTTTCTTAACCCCCTCTAAACAAAGCTTTTTTAAATACTTACTACTATCTTCTTCATTAGGAACATCATACTTAGGCAGGTGGATATGATCAAAATCAAAGGTAACATTACATTGCTGAGCAATTTTTGTGGTATTTTCTAATGCCTCTGGAATATACCCGAAAAGCTCTTGCATCTCCTCTGGAGATTTTAAATAAAACTCATCTCCAGGGAATTTCATTCTATCTTCTTCCTCTACATTTGTTCCCGTTTGAATACATAATAAAATATCATGGGCTATAGCATCTTCTTTATTGATATAATGCACATCATTAGAGGCTACTAAAGGAGCATTAATATCCTTAGCTATAGAGATTAAACGATTATTTAATTCTATTTGTTCTTCTAATCCATGATCTTGTAATTCTAAATAGAAATTATCCCTGCCAAAAATATTTTGATATTGAGCAATAAGCTTTTTAGCTAAGGCTTCATTATTATTTAATATAGCTTGGGGTATTTCTCCTCCTATACAGGCACTCAAACATATAATGCCCTCACTATGTTGTCTTAAAAATTGGGCGTCTACCCTAGGCTTATAATAAAAACCCTCTGTAAAACCCTTTGAAACTATTATTTTTAAGTTATCATAACCTCTTTGATTTTTAGCCAATAACAAGAGGTGACTTTGGTTTTGGTCTATACCAGGTTCCTTGCTTTTTAAACTTCGAGTTGCAATATAAACCTCACAGCCTATAATTGGTTTTATTCCTTGAGCAATTGCTTCTTTATAAAATTCTACAACTCCAAACATAACTCCATGGTCAGTAATAGCTATGCTATCCATTTTCAATTCTTTAACTCTTTCTATTAGCTTTTTAATTCTACTGGAACCATCTAATAAGCTGTATTCAGTATGAACATGTAAATGTGTAAAATTACCCATGGAATTTCCTCCTTAGCATATTTCAGAAGCAAAGGGACGGTTCTCTTGCTTCCAAGTCTGGAAGCAAGAGAACCGTCCCCGCGCTTCCTTATAACTCTCCTCTTTTAATTTTTAGATCCTCAGCAATTTTATCTATTCTTCGCAATCGATGATTAATTCCTGATTTCCCCACTGGCGGATCTAACATTTGACCTAACTCCTTTAGACTGGCATCCTGGTAATTAAGTCGAAGTTCAGCAACTTCCCTAAGATTAGGGGGAAGCTTATAAAATCCAATATTTTCTTTAATATATTTTATATTTTCAATCTGTCGTAATGCAGCATTAACTGTTTTACTAAGATTAGCAGTTTCGCAATTAACAATACGGTTAACATTATTACGCATATCTTTAAAAATCCTTATATTTTCCAATTCAAATAATGCATTATGTGCTTGTATAATATTAAGAATAGTTACAATCTGTTCTCCCTCTTTTAAATATACCACATAGCTATTTTTTCTTTGTACTATTTTTGCTGAAAGCCCAAAGCTATTTATAAGTTCACACAATTCCTCTGAATATGTTTCGCTATAGGAAACAAATTCTAAATGGTAGGTTTTCTCGGGATCTGATATAGATCCTCCTCCCAAAAAAGCTCCCCTTAGATATGCTTTTTTACAATTTTCCTTTTTTATTAAATTAGAAGGTATTCCATAGTTTATATCCATTGTATTTTGGACTTGGTTTTCACCGATTATCCCAGTTTGCTTTAATATATTTTCAGCACCTAATGAAGACGAAACCATTATTGAATAAATATTATTCTTTTTTAATTGGGAATTTTTTCTTACTAATAATTCAGTTTGAGTACCAAACTTAATCTTTAATAAACTAAATACTCTTCTGGCAATTGCAGCATTTTCTGTTGTTATTCTAAAGCCTATATTGTTCTTGCCACTAAAAAATATAGATCCACCCATATGTATTAGTGCAGACAATTCTGCAAGGGCAGAATTGCTATTACTAATAGGTAACCTAGAAATTTCATTCTTTGTTCTAGTTGAAAATGTCATAGTTATCACCACTCTTAAGAACTTTTAGTTATATTGTATCCTATCTTCCCATTAATTCAAAGTATAAACAAAGGGATATTATATATAGGAAAATATGACTTTTCATATAATTAAGAAAATTTCTAATAAAATCTCTTGACTAATTGCAGAATAGATGATAAGTTTTATATCATATAAAAGTCTTTGCTGCTTTTTTATATTAATATTATAAAGATGATGAAGGAAAGTTTTGTTGTAGGATGATTGTAGAGAGTCAGTGGTTGGTGAAAACTGATAGATTCCCTTCAAAATAGCGCTCTGGAGTTGTTAAGCTGAATTTTTAAGTAGGTTTAATCGGGTAAAATCCGTTAAAGTTTGTAGATAGTGTTTCACTACCTACTAAGATTGTTATTGTGAAATAATGATGAATTAGGGTGGTATCGCGAAAGTAACCTTTCGCCCCAATATAATGGGGTGGAAGGTTTTTTATATTTTTATATAAGGAGGAGATTATTTTGTTTAATGAATATCAGCATTTGAGAATTCCAGGACCAACTCCAATTTCTCCAGAGGTACAAAGGGAGATGAATCGAACTATATTAGGACATCGTAGTGAAGGTTTTTCAAAGATACTAGGAGAAACCTGTGAGAAAGCTAAATATATTTTTCAAACAAAACAGGATGTGTATGTTGTTGCTTCTAGCGGCACTGGGGCTTTAGAGATGGCCGTTGCAAATATAATTGAACCTAATGATAAGGTTCTTGTAATTGTAACAGGGGTATTTGGAGAGAGATTTGTTAAAATCAATAAAGCATTTAAAGCAAATGTAATCATAGCTAATTATAATCCAGGAGAAGTGGCTAATCCACAAGATATTAAGAATATATTAAATAAAAACCCAGACATTAAGGCTGTTTTTGTAACTCATTGCGAAACCTCAACAGCAATAGTAAATCCTATTGAAAAAATAGGAGAAGTGGTAGTGGAAACTAATGCATTATTAATAGTAGACAGTGTTTCTGCATTAGTGGGCATGGATCTGCAAATGGATACTTGGGGTGTTGATATTGTTGTAACTGCTTCCCATAAAGCACTAGGAGTTGCTCCGGGTCTTTCATTAATTTCTGTTAGCCAAAAGGCATGGGAGGTGGTAGAAGCACATAAGGGTGCAAGATTTTATTGGGACTTAGCATCCTATAGGAAAAATTTAGAAAAGGATACAACTCCCTTCACTGGACCTGTTTCCTTAGTATTTGGCCTTTCAAAATCCCTTGATAAGATTAAAAATGAGGGATTAGATAATGTATTAAAAAGACATAAGCTAATAAGAGATATGTTAAGAGCAGCTATAAGAGCCATAAAATTAGACTTATTTATTGAAGATGATAAGAATGCCTCCTGCACTGTAACTGCAATCAAGGGAAATGATACTTGTGATGTTAATCAGCTAATAAAGGTATTAAGGGAAGATTATAAGGTTGTAATAGCAGGGGGACAAGGAGAATTTAAAGGTAAAATATTTCGTATAGGACATATGGGTTATATTCACCCTCTAGATATATTAACAACTATTAGTGCCTTGGAGATGGCTTTAAAACAAATAGGTTATCCTATTAAACTAGGTTCTGGAATGAATGCAGCAGAGGAGGTATGGTGCAATGAAAAAGGTATTAATAAGTGATATCATATCAGAAAAAGGTCTAAAAAGCCTTCTGGACGCTGAAGACATAGAGGTAGATATTAAAACTAATCTTGAGCCCCATGAGTTAAAGTCAATAATTGGAAATTACCAAGGTTTATTGGTAAGAAGCCAAACAAAGGTTACAGAGGATATTATAAAGGCTGCAAAGAATTTACTAGTTATAGGTAGAGCTGGTGTAGGTATAGATAATATAGACATAAAGTCAGCTACAGAACATGGTATAGCAGTTATAAATGCTCCTGATGGAAATACCATCTCTACTACAGAGCTTAGTTTTGCTATGATTATGTCAATGGCTCGCTGGCTTCCACAAGCACATAATGATTTAAAGCATGGACAATGGAACCGAAAAAAATATGTTGGTGTAGAATTAAATAATAAGGTCTTAGGAATTATTGGTATTGGACGCATTGGCTCAGGAGTAGCTAAAAGAGCAAAAGCCTTTAATATGGATGTAATTGCATATGATCCTTTTATTACTGGGGAACAAGCTGAAAAAATCGGGATTAAAATCGGAACTGTTGAGGAGGTAATACAGCAAGCTGATTTTATAACATTCCATACACCCCTAACAAAAGAAACCAAATATATGATTGATGATAAAGAATTTAATTTAATGAAGAAGGGTGTTCGTATAATAAATTGTGCTCGGGGGGGGATTATCAGGGAAGAAGCGTTAATTAGAGCTTTAGATAAAGGTATTGTTGATGCAGCTGCCTTTGATGTATATGAAAATGAGCCTCCTATGGATAGTCCACTATTAAAGCATCCTAGAATTATTACCACACCGCATTTAGGCGCCTCTACAAAGGAAGCACAATTAAATGTAGCAATCGATGTAGCACAGGAAGTATATAATTACCTATCGGGTGTACCTTTCAAAAATGCTATTAATATGCCATCTTTACCCTCTGATGTTCTTAAGCATGTAAGGCCTTTTATTTCCTTAGGGGAAAAATTAGGTGCATTCATATCTAATATTGTTATAGGAGCAATTAAAAAAATTGAAATCACCTATTCAGGTGATATCGCAGAGCAGGAAATTGATTATTTAACACGAAATATTATAAAGGGAATACTAAGACAGCACATGGGTATTACTGAAGTAAATGATATTAATGCAGAAATAATGGCAAGGAGAAGAAATATAGAAGTTGTAGATATTCGTTCTTCTAAAACCCATGGTTTCACAAACTTAATAACAGTTAAGCTTACAACAAATAAAGAGGAAAAGTATATTTCAGGCACCCTATTAAATGGTTATGGTCCTCGTTTTGTTAATTTTAATGGTTCTACTATTGATGTTATTCCTGAAGGTCATTTAATAATAACTGACCATATAGATAGACCTGGTATTATAGGTAAATTTGGGACAATACTCGGGGATAGTCAAATAAATATAGGTAATATGCAGGTTGGACGAAATAAATCCACGGGCACTGCCATTGGTATTTTTGGCGTTGATAAAGAAGTAGATGATACAATATTAACTAAATTAGCTCAAGTGGAAAATGTAATTAATACCTATTATATGGAGTTATAACGGAACTGTGGGCACAGTTCCCTACAATTAACGGGTCGCGTTACGCGACCCCTACAAACATGGGTTATCCAAGGGGTACCATAATTCTCTTTCTTTTTTCAAAGGTTGCTATGTTTTTAATCCCATATTTTTTCATATAGGCTATCCCTTTATCATAATCTTGCCCCACATGCTCCGGTTTATGGGCATCGGAGTTAATTAACATTGGAATTTTATGGGTTGATAATATTCCCATTAGATTTTCAGATGGATATAATTCTCCTACTGGTTTTCTTAAACCAGCAGTACTCATCTCTACTACAATTTCACTTTCCTTTATATTTATAATAATATCATTATATATCTCTAATAATAGTTCCATATGTTTTTTATGGGGTCTATGTCCTAACACCTTAATAACATCTATATGACCCAGTATATCAAATTCTTTAGTTTCTAATAGTTGCTTAATAATATTAAAGTATTTTACATACACATCTATAATTTCTTTTCCACTCCAACCATCTTTCATTTCTTCTAAGTCAAATCCCCATTCACCAATCCAATGTATTGACCCTATTACATAATCCCAGGGATAATCTTTTATAAATTTTATAATTTCTTTTTCCTTCCCTGGAATAAAGTCCAATTCAACGCCTAACTTTACTGGATATCCCTGTCTTTTAGCTTCTAATACTAAATTAATGTATTTTTCTACATCCTCAGTCTGTCGTTTTGTTATCCAAGGATTTGATAAAATTTCTTTAGATTGTTTAAAGCGATAGGCATGCTCCGAAAATCCTAGATCCGTTATCCCGCGTTCCATTGCTACCTTTAGATATCTTTCTAGCCACTTAATTGTATAAGGTCCTGTTTCTAAGTGAACATGATAATCTGTAATCATAAATCTTCCCCCCAAGAATTTAAGATATTAGTCAATTCCTTTATTTTCATTTAATAGGGATTTTAAATAATTATAATCGGTCTTTCTTTTTTTATCCTTAGCTAATCTCTCCTCAGCTATTAAATGATATATAGAATGTGCAAGCTTGTCAGCATCATGTCTAACATAGTGTTTTTTTACCTCAATTAAATCCTCTGTTATAAACTTATAGGGAAATTTATGAGGCTCTTTTTCATAGGTCACTATAGATGCTCCATCTAATTTATATTTTTCCACAAGATAATCTGGTATTTTCCCATTATTAGAAATAATCCAATCAAGAATAGGCTTTTCTGAATAATTAGAATGATCCAAGATAGCCTGTACATGGTCCATAACATTATAATTATCTGTTTCACCCGGCTGGGTCATAATATTTGTGATATATATTTTTAAAGCCTCTGCCTTAGCAATGCCATCCACTAACCCTTCTATTAATAAGTTGGGAATAATGCTTGTATATAGGCTTCCTGGACCTAAAATAATGGCATCTGCCTCCTCTATAGCCTTTAATGAATACTTTAAAGGTGCTGCCTTAGGCGGATGTATTGAAATTCGTTTTATATGCATATTCTTTTCCATTGCAATCTTAGGAATTTGAGATTCTCCCCTAACCAGTTCCCCATTTTCTAATTCTGCAACTAAGATAATATCTTCCAAGGTTACTGGCAAAACCGTACCCTTCACCTTTAAAACATCACTTGTTTTCCTAACAGCCTCTTCGAAATTACCAGTTATTTCATTCATTGCAGCAATAAATAAATTTCCGAAGCTTTGTCCCTTTAGACTTCCCTCTTGAAAGCGATATTGAAGAAGCTTCTCCATAATAGGTTCAGTATCTGCTAAGGCTAGTATGCAACTACGAATATCCCCAGGCGGCAGCATTCCTAAATCCTCTCTTAACTTACCTGAACTTCCTCCATCATCAGCAACTGTAATAATGGCAGTAATATTTGAAGTGTATTTTTTTAATCCCCTTAGAATAACTGAAGTACCGGTACCACCACCTATTACAACCACCTTTGGGCCTTTTTCCTTCAAATATTTATCCATTTTTATTCGCCTCTCTATCCTTATTTATATCCCTATGATTAATGACCACCCAATGTCCTTTCTTCTTTAAACTCTCATATAAATTACTAGATATTGTCACAGAACGATGCTTACCGCCTGTACATCCTATGCCAATTACTAATTGGGATTTTCCTTCTTTAATATAATAGGGAATTAAAAAGTCTATCATATCTTCAAGCTTTTCTATAAAGATGTTTGTTTCTGAGAAGTTCAAAACATAGTCTTGAACCTTATCATCCTTTCCTGTTAGTGCGCGTAAGTGCTCAATATAAAAGGGGTTAGGTAAAAACCTCACATCAAAAATCAAATCACCCTCTAAGGGTATACCATATTTAAATCCAAAGGATAAAATATTAATAAGCATTTTACTTTGTTTCTTTTTGTCCCTATATACCTTTACTATTTCCTCTTTTAATTCCTTAGGCTTTAGGTTAGAAGTATCAATAAATTGATTTGCCATTGTCTTAATCTGTTCTAACTTTTTTCTTTCCTTTTTTATTCCTTCAGATACTAGATTTGTAGAAGCTAATGGATGTTTTCTACGGGTTTCCTTAAATCGTTTAATCAATTCTTCATCACTGGCATCTAAAAACAATATCTCATAGGTATATTCTCCCATATTTAAACCCTTAAGCTCTTCAATTAAATCGTCAAAAAATACACCTCCCCTAATATCTATTACAAGAGCAACCTTATCCATTTTCCCCTGGGATTGAAAGCATAAATCAGCAAACTTTTGTATTAGCTTAGGTGGTAGATTATCTATACAATAGTAATCTAAGTCTTCAAATGCTTTTATAGCCTGACTTTTTCCAGCTCCAGACAATCCAGTTATAATTACAAACCTCATTTTATTCTCCTTTCTGGGCGTTTACAATGTCCTTTTCTTTAAGTCCTGCTTCAATAGCAATATTAATACCTCTTTTAAATTCCCCTACATTTTTAGGTGTATGGGCATCACTATCAATTACATAAGATACATTATATTCTTTAGCTATTTTTATAAATTCCTTAGTTAAGTATCCATGACTAGCATTAATCTCCAACCATGTACCAGATTTTGCAGCTGCTTCAGACAATCTATGGGTATCAATAGGTATCTTTGCCCCAGGATGGGTAATTATTTGGATAGGATATCGTTCAATTGCCCTGATAATTGCATCGGTATTTATTTTTTTTGCTTTATCAGCCCAGGATTTAGAAACTTTACCTAATCCATTTATTAGAGTTAGATAATATGTATCTTTAATTGTTGCTGGGCGTACTCCATAGTGAAAACCGGCTAAGATTATGTCAAATATGTCCAGTTGTTCTATTGGTACATCTATTGTACCATCTGCGCTTACAATATTTGCCTCTATTCCCATTAATACCTCTATATCTTCCATTTTATCATTAATTTCATCTATTTCCTTCCTCATTTTAAGAAAATTCTTAGTTTTTACTCCAAATCCTATATGATTTGGACCATGATCTGCTATTGCTATCTTTTTTAAACCCTTTCTTCTTGCTTCAATTACATTCTCTAAGATTGTTCCCTTACCATGGCTGTAAATTGTATGGGTATGATAATCCGCTAATATTTCCATCATTTTCTCCTTTGTTATTTGACATATATTATATTAAACTTGTTGTAGCAGTATTATTTGACAAAGGAGCAACCAGTTAAGTTGCTCCTTAAAATTATTCTTCTCCTATTATTTTTACCTCTGTTTGTAAATTTACTCCAAACTTCTCTTTTACTTTACTCTGAATATATCTAATGAGGGTAATGATTTCTTCTGCTGTGGCATCCCCCTTATTAATAACAAAGCCACTATGTAAATCTGATACCTGTGCTCTTCCCATAGAAAGACCCTTTAGTCCTGCATCCTGTACCAACTTCCCTGCATAATAACCCTCAGGTCTTCTAAAGGTACTTCCTGCACTTGGCCAATCTAATGGTTGTTTGGATTTTCTTCTAATATCTAAATCCTCCATTTTTGCCTTTATATCCTCATATTTTCCTTTTTGTAATTTCATAGTTGCTGAAAGTGCAATTAAATTATATTCTTGAATTGCACTTTTTCTATATCCTAATTGCATATCACTGCCTTTTAACTCGGATATATTACCTTCCTTATCCATAACCTCTATTTTTTCTAAAACATCTTTCATTTCACCGCCATAGGCACCAGCATTCATGGTCACCGCTCCACCTAAGGTGCCAGGAATCCCACTTGCAAATTCAAATCCTGTTAGTTCATTCCTCAATAAGAGCTTTGCCAGTCCTGAAAGCAATACCCCGGATTGAGTAATTACCCTTTCTCCTATTATTTCTATATTACTAAAATTTTTTGCTATTTTAATTACCAGACCTCTTATACCCTTATCCCTAACCAATAAGTTACTACCATTTCCCATTATAAAAAGAGGTAGCCCCTCTGTATTACTTAAACTAACAATATTCTTAATTTCATCAATGGTTTTAGGCAACACCATAAAATCTACCGGTCCACCTATTTTAAATGATGTATGATTTTTCATAGGTTCATCTACTAAGACTTGATTAATCCCTACAATCTCTGTTAGGAGTTTATATATTTTATTATCCATTTCTTCCACTCCTCAAAACTTTTTCTATTATTAGTATTACATATATTTATAAGTAAAATTCATAACAAAAGTATAACCCTTTTACCTTTAATAAACAAGAAAAAAACATGAGTCCATTGAAAAAGTCTGATTATATTATCCTAAATCATAAGGAAGGATCTTAGATTCTAGTTTCTTCTCTGTGTTTTGCATAACACAAGAACATTTTATTTTTCTATATTATCTAGTAACCCTTGAAGCTCCTTAAAAGCTTGGGTTGGCGTTTTTCTTTCGTCCAATACTGATTGTATGCTTTTTATTATTTCACCCTCTATACCTTCCCAGTTAGGATTATAGGGATGTGTCTGATATTCATACCCAATATTAAACAGACCTTCTATTAGAACTTCTTCTTTATAAAAGTCTTTTATTTTATTATTTACTGGAAATGCTCCTAATTGTTTAAGGGATTTTTGGCTTTCTTCTTGAATTAGATATTCAAGAAATTTATATATCATTTTCTGCTTTTCTTTATTATCATTTTTCAGCATAGCATAGGCTGATATATTATGAGAATACCATATAGGTATATCAATATTGCCCTTTGGATAAGGCATTACAGCATAAGAAAAACCTTCACCTTGCTTTTTTAAACTTTCTAAAACATATATGACATTACTATCTGCTGCTAAAATTAGAGTGATTTGATTCTCTAGAAAATCCTTATAAACCTCACTCTTATCCCTGAAACCAAATTCCTCATGGGTACTAGCTTTGTTTTTAATATTTATGAGTTTTTGAAGCCCTGAAACCATCTCGGGTTGATAAAAGGCAAAGCGTTGTTGGTCCTGTTGATATATTTGACCACCGTCGGATAAAAGTATAGGGAGTACACTCCCTTCCCCAAAACCTACATAGGCATCAAAGATCAAGATATCTTGCTCTTCCTTATCCCTTTCCTCTTCAATCTTGTCTATAAATTCTATAAATTCTTCATATCTCCATTCATTGCTCTGGGGGATATTATAATTATAATTTTGTAATAAATCCTTGTTTATTAATAATACATTACCTGAAGATGCAAATGGCATGGCAAGTATATCCTCTTTGTAACTTATAGCCTGTGCATATTCCTCTTTGATTTGACCCCATGTTTCTTCACTTATCCACATATTTAAGGATTCTATATTTTCTAAGGGTATTGTACTGTTTTCTATAAAAAAAGGTAAGATATCAGGTCTATCTTCTGATTCAGCAATAGCAGCTCTTTGTAAAATTTCCTTGTTATTATCATAATTCAATTCTCGCAAATCTATAAATACACCAGGATTTTCATTTTCAAAGTTAGTGATTCTTGTTTTTATCCAACCAAAGGAACTTCCAGAAATAGTATTCCTGGGTATATCCCAAAGGGTTATTACCCCCTGCCAATTTGTTGTTTCTTCTAACTCTCCATCTTTTAAACTCCCCTTATCAATCGAAAACAAGAAATAAGGGGCAATTAATAAATATAATAGTAAAACTAAACATAAAAAAAGAGTAAAAGGTTTTTTATATCCCACGAAATATTCCTCCTTATGGCTGCCCTCTACTCTATATCTATTCAAAATTTATGTCTACTATTCCATTAGGGCTTATATCCAGCCCTTATATTCCATATTTCCAACAGGAGATTGAAATCTCCCCTACCATCGTATGACAGAATATCCTGTTCTTACAAATTATAGTGTGTTCATTCCTTCAATATCAGCACGGACATCCCTAAGGGGTTGTTTCCCCTTTTCCCTTAGATAATTTAAAAGCTTATCCACACTGGTATTTATAATTAACTCCTCTGGAAAATTGACTTCCTTTACTAATTTTACTGCTTTACTAAAATCACCTACATCATCAGCATAATGGGTATCACTCCCTAATGATATGGGTATATTTAGTTCCTTACATCTTCTAATTATATATAAACAATTTTCATAACTGCCCCTTCTACTAGATACAAAGGAACTATTGTTAATTTCTATTAAAGTATTTGTTTTTGCTGCCTCCTCTACAATTAGGTCAAAATCTAATGTATATTGTGGATTTCCTGGATGAGCTATTATATCAATTAATGGATTATTCATTGCCCCTATTACAGCTTTTGTATTCTCATCCATACTTCCAGGCTTAAGACATATTTCATGTAGGCTAGCCAATACTATATCTAACTTTTTTAACCGTTTAGAATTTAGATCAACATTACCATCATAATCTATAATATTTGCTTCTATTCCCTTTAAAATTTTTACACCCTTTATTATAGGAGGTACAACCTTGAGATTTCCAAAATAATAGAAATGAGGTGCACCAGGCATATCTGGTCCATGCTCAGTAATTGCAATAAGTTCTAATCCCTTTTCCTTTGCTACATCTACTAATTCACCAATAGTACTATAGGCATGTCCACTTGCTAAGGTATGACAATGTGTATCTAGTACATATTTCATTATTTATTCTTCCTCCTTGGAATCAGTATTTTTATTAGTATTTTTATATACTTTATCCACAAATTCTTTAGCAGCATTATAACCCATAATCTTTTCTCTATGATTTCTTGCTGCTGTTTCTATAATAATCGAGAGATTTCTCCCTGGCATTACAGGGATTGTTACCTTTGGAATCGAGACATCAATTATCTTTGTAAATTCATTTTCAATGCCTAAGCGGTCATAATACTTACCCTCTAACCATTTCTCTAATTCTATAACCATATTAATTGTAACATTGTTTTTTATTGCACCTACTCCATATAGTGACTTTACATCTAAAATACCTATCCCTCTAATTTCTATATAATGTCTTAATATCTCTGGCGCTGATCCAACTAATTTAATCCCTTCTATTTGTTTAATCTCAACAAGATCATCAGCTATTAGACGATGTCCTCTATTTACTAATTCCAATGCTGTCTCGCTTTTCCCCACCCCGCTAGTGCCAGAAATAAAAATACCTATTCCATAAACCTCTACAAGGGCTCCATGAATTCTAATGGTAGGAGCCAGCTTATTATCTAAATAACTTATGATTTTATTCATAATTTTAGTTGTATGAATTGGTGTTCTAAGTACAGTTCTGTCATATTTTCTTGCACCTTCAAGTAATTCATCAAAAACCTCTAAATCCCAGGCTAATATTAAGCATGGGAAATAATGAGAGAAAAATGCATCTATTTTTTCTCTTCTGTCTTCCTTTGATAGAGAAGCCAAATAGCTCCATTCTACTTTTCCTATAATTTGAACCCTATCCTGATCAAAATATTCATAAAACCCATATAGTTGTAATCCCGGACGATTTATATCACTATTTGTTATATCTAAAATCGGATTGCTGCATTGGTATATCACTTCCAAATCTAAATCCGAGGTAATTTCCTGCACACTTAAATTTGACATTTCTATCCCTCCAGTACAAACTTTTCTAAAACTTGAGCTACTCCGTGGTTAACATTGGATTTACATATATAGTCTGCCTTATTTTTAATATCTTCATAAGCATTTTCTACAGCTACTCCCAAACCTGCATATTCAATCATAGAAATATCATTATAGCTATCCCCAATTGCAATTACTTCCTTTGGATCTATCCCCATATTCTTTGCAAGGGCAGCAAGTGCATTTCCCTTAGAGACTTCCTTATGTATAAACTCTAAAAAGAAAGGCTTGGAAATATGAAAATTTACCTTTCCTTCTAATCTGTCTTTTATTTCATAATATATTCTTTTAACCTGGTCTGGCTCATGATAGAGCAGAACCTTTGTTGGCCCATTTTTTGTTATTTTTTTTAAATCTTTCTCTAAATAAGCTGACATATTTGATAATTTAGAATATCGCTGTGTGCGTTCATTTAATTCATTTACATATAGCTTGTTATCATTAAACACAAGTATGGTAGGACTATATTCCACTGCTTCCTCTAATATATCTGATGCATCCTCAGGTTCTATTGTCTTATGATATAAAATTTCCATAGACTTTCCTTTTATAACTAGAGCTCCATTATATGTGATAAAGGGAACATCTAGTCCTAATTCCTTAACAAAGGGTAGGCAGCTTTGCAATGGTCTTCCCGTTGCAATAGTAAAAATAACCCCTTTATCTACTGTTTTCTTTATAGCTGCTTTATTTTCTGCACTTATCTTATGATCATATCCCAAAAGGGAATCATCTAAATCAACTGCTACTAATTTATAATTCATTAATTTCCCTCCATCTCTATTATTTACTATTGTAGTATAATTTTAGTCAAAAGAAAAGAATCTACAAGAGTAGATTCTACAAGCTATAGTCAAAATAATAATTAATTATTGTCATACTATATTAAATGACACCTTCTATAAATTTTTATTCAGCAATTGCCATATATTCTATAGAAGTTACTTCATCATCCTCTATTAAAAATGAAAGCTTAGAGTCTTCTAACTCATAAGTATATAATCCATGTTCTTCAGAGTAATCCTCCCCATAAGCTTCTAAAACATTATCTAGGCTGGAATATAAATATATCCCTTCCTTTGTTGAAACACTATCATCTAGAAATATAATTGATGATATATAATCATTTCCTTCTATCTCGTGGGTATGCAATTCAAATCCACCATAGGTGTATATTTTATCCATGCCTTGGAAGGCACAGCTTTCTGCTTCAAAATAGTCCATTTCCTTTCCTAAGCTCTCCAATGTAGAAGTTGCTTCATCATACATTGCTATGTTAATGTCATTATATACAAATTCATAACCCTTAATTTCTTGATTTCCTTGATTTCCTTCATTTCCTTCTTCTTCATTTCCAGCTTCAGATGTACCTTCCACATTGCTGCAACCTGCTAACAACAAAATTAATACCAATAATAATAAACTTAATTTCCTCAATTAATCTAACCTCCTTTATTGTAATACTATAAATAACCCTAATTATTTTGTGTTTCCCCTACAAGACTCTTTAGGTAGCCGTATTCTTCAAGCTCCCTTATTTGTTTATCCTTCATACTATAATAAAAATCTATTTTTTTATCCCATATCTTACTTAATCTTTCATCATTTCTCCTATCCTCTAATTGATAGGTTCTTCTTAAAAAATCCCCAAAATGATATGCTAATTTTTCTGCACCTGATACATTTAAATGCAACCCAGCATCATAAGTATCCTGGTTAAAATCAATACCTACTTCATCAATTAATTCGAGATAATTAATATACTCTAAATCATGAGCTTTTGCATATTCCTCTATTTGGACTTCCCACTCATCATACCAATAGGGGTATAAGCTTGGAGCCTTGATTAATACCAGCTCAATATCTTTTTCTTTAGTTAGTTCTACTATCTTATCAAGATAATAATAAGCATTTTCGCCAAACTCATAATTTGGTAGCTTTTTACCCTTAGGTATAGTATCCACAGGTTTAACATCTGCTCTCATATAATATCCATTATGGAACATATCATCTTTTTCAAAAAGATATTGAAAATCTTCCTTCTTAATCTCACTCCATCTTGAGTGATATCTTAATAATGGAAATAGGTAATCAATAAGATTTTCATCTTCAGTCATTGATGCCCTAATTGATTTTAACTTTGGTAAAGACATCTTCATTCCATCTAAGGACATGCGATTATATGCTTCCTTCTGTGGTTCATCATACTTCATCGCTAAAACATTAAATACGACCACCTCTGGTTTCTCATATTTTAGAGTTTCTTCCAATAGATAATAGGACTGCCAGATAAGTTGTTGAGCACTACCTCTTATATAGCTGGTAATACCATATTCTTCCCAAAGTGTTATTGGAGAAAAATTTTCATATACTTCACAATCTCCAATAAATATAACATCGTTATCCTTTTCCACACTATAATAATCCTCTATTAAAGAACCTTCAATTGTACCAAACACATGCTTTGGCATTAATAATTTTTGTAATAAGAAGAGATTACCTAATAAAATGCATACTAATACTAAACTGATGAATAATCTTTTCTTTCCCATAAAACCCTCCTAAAACTGATTATAAATAAATTGACTTGCATCATATCCTACTCCATAAGCGCCAAAAACAAGAATTAGTATAATCAAGGCATAATTTACAGCGAAACCAATAGCAATATGACTATCAGCAATCTTTCCTCTAACACTTCCAGTTCTCTGAAGTAAGCTTACCATAACTAAAACTACTAGTCCCATTAGAAGAATGATATAATCGCTTATATTTAAACCTAGATTAATTAATGATCCATTGAATAATTCATTGATTTTGAAGTTTGTAAACATTGTGCCAAACATTCTAAAGGTCATTGGCACATCCCTATATAAATCAAACAGTCTTATTGCACTCATTAATAATATAGTCCGAATAACTTGGAATAATCTAAATCCAAAGGTATGCTTTACCCTAAATCTATTATGGAACCTTTCATAAAGAGGTTTGCATTCTAGAGAAAGAATTATAACAATACCATTGGTAAGTCCCCATACAATAAAATTCCAATTTGCTCCATGCCATAGACCTGTTGTAAACCAAACCACTAAGGTAGTAATATATACTGGAATTTTTTTACCTATGGTGTCCCCAAAGTGTTTTCTTGTAAACTTACCAAAGTTTAACATTGGCCTCCAAACAGAAAGAGGATAGAATAGATAATCCTTAAACCAGGTTCCCATCGTTATATGCCATCTTCTCCAGAATTCTGTTATGGATTTTGAGAAATAAGGTCTTTCAAAGTTTTCCTTAACTTTAATACCAAGTACTTCAGCAATACCAATAGTTATATCTATTCCTCCTGTAAAATCTGCATATAATTGATAGGCATAGAACAGCATACCTACAAACACAAAAGCTCCTTGATAAGTTTCAGGATCCGCAATTAATGTATTTACTGCAACTAACATACGATCAGCAATCACTAGCTTCTTAAAAAATCCCCACATAATCCTTTGTAGACCAAAATTAAGATTTCTACTATTAAATTTATGCTCTTGAAATAAGGTTTTTGATAGATCATCAAACCGGCTTATAGGTCCTTGAATTAATTGTGGGAAGAAGGATACAAATAAGGCAAATTTAAAAATATTTTTTTCCGGTGGGTATTTCCCTCTATAAACATCAATGATATATCCCATAGTTTGAAATGTATAAAAGGATATTCCCATAGGTAGTGCTATATCCCAAAATGAAAGCTGCTTCTCACTACCAAAGGTATTAAAAAGCATATTTATATTTTCAATTGTAAAATTAGTATACTTTGTAAAGGCTAAAACTCCAAAGTTTAATAGCAAACAAGCCAATAGCCACTTCCATAGTTTATTTTTCATTAAAGCCTTATAAGATTTCTTCTCATCTCTTGACAATAAGCCCTTATGCTTAATTAAATACTCTGATTGTATTTGATGAAGCTCTCCAATTTTTCTACTTACAAAATAGGTAGAAATTGTTGTTAATAATATATATAGTAGAAATTTAACTCCTACAAAGCTATAAAATAAATAACTTGCTCCTAGTAGTAGTATCCATTGATATTTTTTTGGGATGAGATAATATATTAAAAATAATAAGGAAATAAAAATTACAAAGCTATAAGTTGTAAAAAGCATAGTCTCCTCCTATTAGTCGTCAGATAATCTTTCTATCATGTCATATAACGCCTTGGCTGAATTAAAATTTTCAGGTATTATTTCTTCCGCAGGTATAGCTATATCAAATTCTTCATTAATTTCAGTAATCAGTGAAATAATATCAAATGAATCTAATATTTTATCATCGATCAATCTAGTATGTGTTTCAAAGTCAACATCCCCGTGTAAATCTTGTAATAATTCAATTAAAGTTTCCATTTCTTATTCTCCTTTGTAATTATTTTTTATTATAGTTTTTTAAAAAAACCCTATCAATTTTTCCATTGGCAGTTAAAGGCATAGTTTCTAATGCTTTAATCTGATTTGGGACCATATATCTAGGTAATATACTCTTTAAATTAGTTGCTAACTCTCTAGTTTCTATATCTCCAACATAAAATAAAATGATCTTTCCTTTATCCTTGTTATATATACAGCAAGTACTTTTTATCCCATCTATCATATTTACATTTACTTCTATTTCTCCCAGTTCAATACGATGTCCCATATGTTTAACCTGATAATCCTTACGGGATACAAATATTAATTCTCCTCTTTTATTGTATTTCCCAATATCCCCTGTTCGGTATATTAATTCAGGATAAACATCATTTACGGGATTTTGAACAAATACTTCCTTAGTTTTTTCAAAATCCTTATAATAACCTAATGTAAGAGATGTCCCTCTAATACATATCTCCCCATATTCTCCCTTAGCAGCAACTGTATTTTCTTCATTTAACAGTATAATTTCAGTATTTTTAAAGGGTCTCCCAATAGGTAAAACTTCTCCCTCTTCAAAGTCACGCTGTACTTTAAAATAACAACACATTCCAGTAGCCTCAGTTGGTCCATATAAATTAATAAATTTAGTATTTGGCAACGCCCTTCTCCAAATATTAAACTGCTTAATAGGAAAGACCTCACTGCCAAAGGCTATTGTGTGTAAATACTTTGGAATAATTTTGTCCAGAACCCTAAAGGAAGATATCATAGTTAATGCGGTGACTACCCAGCATACAGTATTAATCTTATATTCATTTAAAAAATCTACCAATTTAATAGGAAATGAAAATAAACTCTTTGGAATTAAATAAGTTGTAGCACCCATTTTTAGGGTAGAGTATAATTCCTTTAAACTTGCATCAAAATATAATGGTGTCTGATTACCAAAGATTGTGTTCTGATTTATTTCTAGAACTTCAGTCAGATTTTCAATATAATCAATAACTGAACGATGATTAGCTACTACTCCCTTTGGAATACCTGTTGAACCAGATGTAAATACAATATAAATTGGGTCTGTGTCAATGGCAACTTCCCGTATTCCCTGTAGAGAATCTTCATCTATTTTTGTTTTGATAATATTATCATATAGATATACTTCTCCATTGTATTTAAATGTTTCAACAATTTTTTCAGTTGTATTATCACATATAATTGCCTCTGGTTTTAAATTCTTTAGTATTAGTTCTATTCTAAAGCGTGGCATTTCTTCATCAATAGGTACATAATGATTACCTCCATATACCGATCCATAAAATGCCGCAATCGCCTTTGGACCTTTTTCCATAAACACAACAACTGGTTTTTTATAAATGTCCTTTTTATTAAGAAATGTCCCAATAGCTCTCCCTTGGTCATAAACTTCTTTAAAGGTTATAGCTACTTTTTCATCTGCATATGCAATTTTTTCGGGAAGTCGCTGCACAGTATTATCTAGATACTCTAATATATTGATTTGCATAAGCTCCTCCTTAATTATTTTTAATTATTTTATTTTGGTGTAGCTGGATACTTGTCCTTATCCCACACATGGCTATTTTTATGCTTTTTAGAATACTTTTCTAATTGAGAATCGGTTAGCATAAAGAAATAGTCATCATCTCCTACACGAGGTGTTGCATCAAAATGATACCAGCCTTCCCCAAGATTTATCATGCTCCAATAGTGACCTCCTCCAGTCTTTACTATGTCTTGATTTTGAATGTTTGCTCTGTTTAATAATTCCTGTGCAGTTGCAAAGTATACATAACAATCACCACTTTTTTTCTTAATGCCCTGTATAGCAGCTTTAATCACATCTGACTTATCTGAAGTATTTACATAGGCTATATTATATCTAGCCCAATTATAGATTGCTTTTGCTTTTTCTTTTTCAGACATACCCTCGTTAATAATAGAATCTAAAACTTCACTTGCTAACTCATCTAATTCTTCCCTATCTGGGTCAACTTCTGGGACATCTTCTATATTTTCTTCTACCTTTTCTTTAACTATGATTGTTTTAGTCTCGGTAGAAGTATTACCTTCAGAGTCTATCGCTTTATAGATTACACTATAGGATCCAGGTTCTTTTAGATTTACAGAGCTGCTATCAACAATTAACTCTACACTCTCATCAATATTATCTATAACTGTAACTCCACTTTTATAAGAAACTTTTTCTCCTATAAATACGGTTTGATCTTTAGCACCTTCTATCTTTGGTGGTTCTTTATCTTCTATATTTGCTGCTTTATTTATTTCCCTTGTGATTAAAGGGATTATTATAATCCCACTAATTACTACAAAAATAGTAAATAGAAAGAATACATGTTTTTTCCTTTTAGCTCTTCTTTTTTTTATCTTTTCTTCTCTTCTTGTCATTTTAGAACCCCTTTATTGTTCTTTATGTATTATTGTAAATTTCCTTATTTTGATTTATTTCCAATTATTTATTAAATATTACAAATATAATATATAAATATGACTTAAGAATATATATTTTTTAGATATGCTTACATAATATATACCTTAATTAGATATAAAAAAGTTTTCATAAACTGCAATTTTTTAAAAATAAAAAACAACTCCCCCTTTCCATGCTTTTATTAAAGCATTAAAATTGAAGTTGTTTTTTAATTTGAACTTATTAAAATCTTAAGATTTTCTTATCTTTAATATATAATATTATTCAAGTTAAGTTTTTTTGTTTGAATCTTGAAAAAATCCATAAACATTTTGTGCAGCCTTTTCATTCATACCTTCTACTTCTTTAAGCTCATCTAAAGTTGCCTTCTTTATTCCTTCCAAACCCCCATAATGTTTTAATAAGGCTTTTTTTCGAGTTGGTCCAATACCCGTAATATCATCTAAGATAGAGAATAAAGAGGTTTTACCCCTTAGGTTTTGGTGATAAGCCAATGCGAATCTATGGGTTTCGTCTTGAATACGAGTAATCATTTGAAAAATTTCTGATCTTTTATCCATTAAAAGTTCTTTTCCCCTATAGATTAAGCCCCTTGTGTGATGCTTGTCATCCTTTACCATACCACAAATTGGTAAGTCAATATTCATTTGATCAAGCAACTTCTCAATAACTTGTACATGCCCTATTCCTCCGTCAATCAGTACAATGTCCGGAAATTTAGAAAATTTCCCCTGCTCTAATGATATATTCTTTGCCCGTAAGTTTTCCAACTCTTCAATTCCTCGCCTAAATCTTCTTAGAACAATTTCCTGCATACTAGCATAGTCATTTGCCCCTTGCACCCATTTAATTTTAAATCTCCTATAATCACTTTTTTTAGCTTTACCCCCTTCAAATACCACCATTGAACCTACACTATCTGTACCTTGTATATTGGAAATATCAAAACCTTCTATACGGTAAGGGGTTGTGTTTAATTGAAGTAATTCTTTAAATTGCAAGAGGGCTTTTTCTCCCCGTTGATTGTCTCTTTTCATCTTCTCACTAAATTGTTCTAGAGTTAATAATGCATTTTTCCCTACCATTTCCACCAATTTTTTCTTTTCTCCCCTATAGGGAGTTTTAATTAAAACCTTACCACCTCTTTTTTCGCTTAACCAGTGACTTATTATTTCTAACTCATTGATTTCCTCCTGTAATAAAATCTCCCTAGGAATAAAAGGAGTTCCTCCATAAAATTGCTTAACAAATTGAGTTATAATTTCCTTTCTTTCCATATCTGCTATTCCATCAAGCATAAAATGTTCTCTACCAATCAGCTTTCCACCGCGCACAAAAAATACTTGAACACATACTTCCTCTATTCCTCTTGCAATAGCTATAACATCTTGATCCACTATGGATGAAGATACCATCTTTTGCTTTTCAGTGATTTGTTGTAGGGAATTCAACTGATCTCTTAAATTTGCAGCTTTTTCAAATTCCATATTTTCTGCAGCTAATTGCATTTCCATCTGCAGTTTTTCCACTAGCTTATCCTGTTTTCCCTCTAAGATTTGTACAATTTCTTTAATTATTTCTCTATATTCTTTCGTGCTTACCCTTCCAGTACAAGGTCCCACACATTGTTTAATATGGTAATTCAGACAGGGTCTTTCTACACTTCCATCTTCATTAATCTTTTTATTACATACCCTAATGGGATAGGCTCTATTAATCGCCTCTAAAGTATTTTTCACTGCAAAGGATGAAGTATAAGGTCCAAAATATTTAGAACCATCCTTTAAAACTCTTCTAGTAATCAACACCCTAGGATATGGTTCCTGTAAAGTGACCTTAATATATGGATAGGTCTTATCGTCCTTTAGCAATACATTATATCTAGGTCTATGTTTTTTTATTAGGTTGCATTCTAATATTAATGCTTCTAATTCTGAATCTGTTACTATATATTCAAAATCATTTATTTGCTGTACCATGGAACGGACCTTTATAGAATGATTTTTTGAAGATTGAAAATATTGTCTCACCCTGTTTTTAAGAGAAATAGCTTTCCCAATATAAATTATTTCATTCTTGTTGTTCCTCATTATATATACTCCCGGTTTTTCGGGAAGATTTTTTAATTGTTCCTCTTGATTAAGCATTTTTTCACCACCTGTAAACTTAAAAAAACAAAAATAATTTTGTAAATCTTAATTAAATTGTTATAATAATAGGATAAATATAATGAATGAAACTTATAACATGGTGTATATATATACTATACCCTATAGATATTTATATAGAAAGAGGAGATATTATGAAAATTAAAAGGAAAAGTGATAATATAGTGATTTCAAATAGCAACTTTGAAGTTTATATACAGAAAAAAATCTATGGTGGTTATTATTTAAAAAAATTTGTTAAAAACTCACCCTTTGAGATGATAGAAATGAGAGAAATTCGAGTAGACATTTCTGAAGATGATGCCATTGAAATTGCTAAAGAGCTATTAGCAAAAGTATATAACTCAGCAAAAGACTTTAATAATTTTGGAATATTACCCACTTAAGTAGTGTATAAATCCAGTTTAAGAACTTTCTTAAACTGGATTTAATTTTTATTTTACTCAGGAACGCATGCAATGAATCCCCTACTTTTGGGTGTGATACATTCACTGGTTTTATAGCAGTAAAATATTTCATAAGCTGACGACTTAATGGAGCCTTTTTTTCTCCTTACCTGGTTTACCCATAGGAAAATAAGGCGACATTTCCGGAGGAGGCGCTGAAGATATTTTACCATATTAGCAATATCTGAATAACTCAAACCTGACCCCAATTTTCCACTTAATTTATTACCTATCTAAGACCTTTTTTAAAAATTTTCCTGTATAGGAATTCTCCTGCTTAGCAATCTCCTCTGGTGTTCCTTGGGCAATTACCATACCTCCACGATACCCACCTTCTGGTCCTAAGTCAATTATATGATCCGCTCTTTTAATTATATCTAGATTGTGTTCTATAATAATAATGCTATTCCCACCTTCTGCAAGGCGATCTAATAATCCAGTAAGCTTATGGACATCTGCAAAGTGAAGTCCTGTTGTTGGTTCATCTAAAATATATAATGTTTTGCCTGTATTTCTTTTACTTAATTCACTTGCAAGTTTTATTCTTTGTGCTTCTCCTCCTGATAATTGAGTAGATGGCTGTCCAAGCTTTATATAGGATAGTCCTACTTCAAATAAAGTTTGTATTTTCCGTTTTATCTTTGGAATATTTTCAAAGAAATCTAAAGCCTCTTCTACTGTCATATCTAAGATATCTGAAATATTTTTACCCTTATATTTTATTTCTAGTGTTTCTCTATTATATCTTTTACCCTTGCATACCTCACAAGGAACATAAACATCAGATAAAAACTGCATTTCAATCTTAATTATTCCATCACCATTACATGCATTACATCTTCCGCCCTTAACATTAAAGCTAAATCTGCCCTTATTATAACCCCTTGCTTTAGCTTCCGGTGTTTGTGAAAAAATATCCCTTATATGGTCAAATGTACCAGTGTAGGTCGCAGGGTTTGAACGGGGTGTCCTCCCTATAGCAGATTGGTCAATATTTATTATTTTATCTATATTTTCTATACCCTTTATTTTATCATGCTCACCTGCTTTTATCCTTGAATGATTAATTATTTGAGATATCCCTCTATATAAAATATCATTAACTAATGTACTCTTTCCTGAACCTGATACCCCTGTCACACAGGTAAATACTCCTAATGGAATTTTTATATCTATATCCTTTAAATTATTTTCCCTTGCTCCTAAGATTTCTAAGCATTTTCCATTTGGTTTTCTGTGAGCAGTAGGTATTGGAATGCTTTTTTTACCACTTAAATATTGTCCAGTAATAGAATTCTTATTTCTTATTATATCCTGTGCGGTACCTTGGGCTACCACATATCCCCCATGCTTACCTGCTCCCGGTCCTATATCCACTATATGGTCTGCAGCAAACATAGTTTCTTCATCATGTTCTACCACCAAAAGAGTATTTCCAAGTTCAGTAAGTTCTCGTAGTGCTTTGAGTAATCTATCATTATCCCTTTGGTGTAAGCCTATACTTGGCTCATCTAAGATATATATTACTCCTACCAAACCAGAACCAATTTGAGTAGCTAATCGAATACGCTGAGATTCTCCTCCCGACAGTGTTCCTGATGCACGGGAAAGATTTAGATAGTCCAAGCCAACATTCATAAGAAATTGTAACCTGGCATCGAGCTCCTTTACAATTTGAGCAGAGATAACACTTTGTTTCTCACTAAGAACTAAGGATTTTATAAAATCTAAGGTTTCGTGGATAGCTAAATCAGATACCTCTGCAATATTCTTATCATTAATGGTTACTGCTAAACTTTCCTTACTTAACCTTTTTCCATTACAGGTAGGGCATGGATCCATAGCCATATATCTTTCAATTTCTGTTCGCATATAGCTGGAATAGGTTTCTCTATATCTTCGTTGTAAGTTATTTATAATGCCTTCATAGGCAACATCATATTCTCCCCTTCTGCCTTCCTTAATATAATTAACCGTTATCCTTTTTCCTTGGGTACCATATAAAATAATATTAACTATCTTGCTGCTAAGATTTTCAATTGGTGTATTTAGGCCAAAACCATAGTGTTTTGCAACCGCTTTTAATAAACTATAGTACCAAGAATCTTCTTTCATCTTACTCCAAGGTGCAAGTCCTCCCTCTTCAATAGTTTTTGTTGGGTCTGGAATAACAAGACTTGGATCTATTTTTAAAAGGGTACCTAATCCATCACATGTTGGACATTTCCCAAAGGGACTGTTAAAGGAAAAGTTTCTAGGTGCTATTTCCCCAAGCCCTATACCACAATCTATACAAGCATAATTTTCACTAAATAAAAGTTCCTTACCTTCATCTAAAATATCAACTAACAATATTCCATTGCTCAAATCCATTATAGTTTCAATTGAATCGGTTAATCGTTTATTTATTCCATTCTTAACTTTAATTCTATCTACGACGATCTCAATATTATGTTTCTTATTCTTTTCTAGATATATATCATCGCTAAGTTCTATTATCTCACCATCTATTCTTACTCTAACAAATCCACTTTTTTTTGCTTGTTCTAGAAGCTTTATATGCTCTCCCTTTCGTCCTGTAACTATCGGTGCAAGGAGTTGAATTCTGGTACCTTCCTCTAGTTCTAAGATTTGATCTACCATTTGATCTATGGTCTGTTGTGTAATCTCTTTTCCACAATTAGGACAATGGGGGGTTCCAATTTTAGCATAGAGAAGTCTTAAATAATCATATATTTCAGTTATTGTACCCACAGTAGAACGAGGATTTTTACTGGTGGTCTTTTGATCAATTGATATAGCCGGAGATAAACCTTCAATATAATCTACATCAGGTTTATCCATTTGTCCTAGAAATTGTCTTGCATATGCTGACAATGATTCTACATATCTTCTTTGACCTTCAGCATAAAGAGTATCAAAGGCTAGGGATGATTTCCCAGAGCCACTAAGTCCAGTAAGAACAACAAATTTATCCCTAGGAATTTCTAAATGAAAATCCTTTAAATTATTTTCTCTTGCTCCATGTATTATAATTTTGTCCTTTGCCATTTTTTCCTCCTACATTAATACTAAAGATTAAATTCCTTAAGTTGTTTAATTTTATCTCTAAGTTCAGCAGCTCTTTCAAATTGTAAATCTAAAGCTGCATCCTTCATTTCCAGCTCAAGTTTAGAAATTAGTTCAGCTATATCTTCTTTTTCCATTATATCTACTGGTTTATCCATACCATATTTTTCTGCTTCCTCTGCCACTTTAGTAGCTTCAATTACATCACTTACTTTTTTCTTTATACTCTGGGGTACTATGCCATGAAGACTATTAAATTCCTCTTGAATTAATCGTCTTCTATTGGTTTCATTGATAGCTACTTCCATTGAATGGGTAATTTTATCTGCATACATGATTACTTTACCCTCTACATTTCGAGCTGCTCTACCTATAGTTTGAATTAAGGATCTCTCAGACCTTAAAAATCCTTCCTTATCTGCATCTAGTATTGCGACTAACCCTACTTCTGGCAGATCTAAACCTTCTCTTAATAGATTAATACCCACTAATACATCAAATTTGCCTAATCTTAAGTCCCTTATTATTTCCATTCTCTCAAGGGTTTCAATATCTGAGTGAAGATATCTTACCCGAATATCAACCTCTCTTATATAATTAGTTAAGTCCTCTGCCATTTTTTTTGTTAGTGTAGTAACTAACACTCTTTGATCCTTTTTGATCTTACCATTAATTTCTCCTATTAAATCATCTATTTGCCCCTTAATAGGCTTTACTTTAATTTCAGGATCAATAAGACCAGTAGGGCGTATTATCTGCTCTATTACTTGCTGACTATGTTCATTCTCATAGGGACCAGGAGTTGCTGAAGTGAAAATTATTTGATTAATTTTTTGCTCAAATTCCTCAAAGGTCAAGGGTCTATTATCAAATGCTGAAGGTAAACGGAATCCATAATCTACTAGGGATTTTTTTCTGGAGTAATCTCCCGCATACATACCACGAACCTGAGGTATACTCACATGGGATTCATCTGCTATAATTAAAAAATCCTCCGGGAAATAATCGATCAGGGTAAAGGGTGCACTCCCCTTAGGTCTACCGCTTATATGTCTAGAATAATTTTCAACACCATTGCAATAGCCCATTTCCTTAAGCATTTCTATATCAAAATTAGTTCTCTGCATTATTCTTTGAGCTTCTAATAATTTTCCCTCTGAAATTAACTCTTGGTGTCTTTCCTCTAATTCCCTTTCTATACTTTGGATTGCTACTTCTAATTTATCCTTAGAGGTAGCATAGTGGGAAGCCGGGAATATAGAGATATGATTACGCAACCCAATTATTTCTCCAGTTAATACATCTATTTCTGTAATTCTATCCACCTCATCCCCGAAAAACTCAATACGAACAGCTCGTTCCGAGGAGGAAGCCGGAAAAATCTCAAGAACATCACCACGAACCCTAAAGGTACCCCGGGTAAAGTTTATATCATTCCTAAGATATTGTATATCCACAAGCTTTCTAATTACATCATCTCTATCCTTTTCCATACCAGGCCTTAGAGAAACCACTAAGTTTTCATAATCTATAGGGTCTCCCAATCCATATATACAGGACACACTAGCTACTATAATAACATCCTTTCTTTCATAAAGAGCTGCCGTAGCAGAGTGTCTTAATTTATCTATTTCATCATTAATTGAAGCATCCTTTTCTATATAAGTATCCGAGCTTGGTACATAGGCCTCTGGTTGATAATAATCATAGTAGCTTACAAAATACTCAACAGCATTATTGGGGAAAAAAGATTTGAATTCACTAGCCAATTGAGCTGCTAAGGTTTTATTATGAGCCATAACCAGGGTAGGTTTTTGCACTGCTTCAATAACCTTTGCCATGGTATAAGTTTTCCCTGAACCAGTAACTCCCAATAAGGTTTGGAATTTTTTATTATTTATAATACCTTCACTTAAAGACTTAATTGCCCTAGGTTGATCCCCCTTAGGCTCAAAGTCTGAAACCACTTCAAATCTATTCATTTTCCTTCACCACCACCTAATTATTACATCTGATTATTATAACACAACGCATAAGGTTTACATAATGTTATAATGCTCCAAAACATATGTTCGCTCTTATGATTATATCCTTTCTTTTTATCTATGTCAAAATGTTATTCATCATATTTACATTTTTAGTATATGCTATAATATTATATGTAAATTTAAAATCTAATAGAGAGGGTGTTTAAAATAGAATTTAAAAAATACATAGAAGCTGTATATTTAGATGAACAAAATTCTTGTTTGGTAATATTAGATCAAACCCTTTTACCTAATAAAGAACATTATATAAAACTTTATACTTCAAAGGAAGTTTGGGAGGCTATATTCAAGCTGCAGGTAAGAGGAGCACCTGCTATAGGCATAGCTGCTGCCTATGGCTTATATATTATATTAAAAAATAGTAATGTCACCACAATTATTGAACTAGAAGAAATATTAATTAAAACTAAAAAATACTTAGAAACTTCACGTCCTACGGCTGTTAATCTTTTTTGGGCATTAAACCGAATGGAAGAACAATTTAAGAAAGCTATATTAAAGGGTATTGATGTTAATGATACACTAAAAGTTCTAAAGGATGAAGCTTGCTCTATACATTTAGAAGATGAAAATGTATGTAAGCAAATAGGAGAAAACGCACTCACTTTATTAAAACCTGAGTATGGTATATTAACCCATTGCAATGCTGGTACTATTGCAACGGCAAAATATGGAACTGCTTTGGCGCCAATTTATCTAGGGCATGAACGAGGTTATAATTTTAAGGTATATGCAGATGAAACCCGTCCTCTTCTTCAGGGTGCACGCTTAACTGCATGGGAGCTTGAAAAAGCTGGCATTGATATTACACTTATATGTGATAATATGGCCGCCACTATTATGAGTCAGGGAAAAATAGATGCAATATTGGTTGGTTGTGATCGTGTAGCATCTAATGGCGATGTTGCTAATAAAATAGGTACCATGAATATAGCCATTCTTGCTAAATATTTTAATATTCCTTTTTATGTTTGTGCACCAAAATCAACAATTGATATGAAATGTAAAAGCGCCAAGGATATAAAGATCGAAATTCGTCCTGATAGGGAAATTACCGAAGCTTGGTTTGAAAAAAGAATGGCTCCAGAAAATATAAAAACCTATAATCCAGCCTTCGATATAACTGATAGCAGTCTTATTACAGCTATAATAACTGAAGATAAAATTATATATCCACCCTTTAAGTCTGAACTTTCAATGCTTATGGGAAAATAGAAAGATAAACCTCTTTATTTTAAAATTAAATACTATATGCTATAATTTAATAAGCTTAAATTATTATACCTAGACAACATAGGAAAAACAAGGTATATGAGGGGCGGAGCACTGGGAAGCATTGGGGACGGTTCTTTTTGCTTCTCCTTTGGGAAGCATTGGGGACGGTTCTTTTTGCTTCTCCTTTAGAATATTTAAATGAAAGGATTTTTGTATGAATTGGCTAAACAATTTAGAAAGAAAATTTGGAAGATATGCAATATCAAACCTTATGACCTATATAGTGGGAATATCCGCTGGAGTTTATATTATACAAAATATACTTCGTATTCCCTTAACTTACTATTTAGCATTTATTCCAGAATTAATTATGGAAGGTCAGGTTTGGAGAATAATAACCTTTATATTTATACCCCCAAGTGCTTCCATGATATTTATTATCTTTGTTTTTTACTTTTACTATATGATTGGAAATACTCTAGAAAATGAATGGGGAACCTTTAAATTTAACCTTTATTACCTTTTTGGAATGTTAGGAACAATAATTGCAGCATTAATAACTGGATATGGGACAAGTGTCTACTTGAATTTATCACTATTTTTAGGCTTTGCCTATTTATTTCCCAATATTGAGATTTTATTGTTTTTTATAATACCTGTTAAAATAAAGTGGCTTGCATATTTAAATTGGGCATTTTTTATTTTAAATTTAATTACTGGAACAATGGGTGAAAGAGTAGCCATAATAGCATCTTTGATTAACTTCTTTATTTTCTTTGGAAAAGATTTTATAGATTATATAAAATTTCAAAGAAAGTATGGATCCAATAGAAGAAATTTTAAAAGAGAAATGAAAAAATACAGAAGATATTAACTATAAAGGCCAGCTTTGCTGGTCTATTTACTGCGTTCTAGATGAAAAAGGCGTCATTGAATTTACTTTAGAGAGATAAAATATCTTCATATACTTCTCCGCAAATGTCGCCCTATTTTATATAGGTAAACCTGATAAGGATAAAAAGGGCTCCATTAAGTCGTCGCTTTATGAAATATTTTATCCCGTTAGGCAGTCATACTGAATATAATGAAGGATCTTTACCCAAGATTCCTCGCTATGCTCGGATAAGCAGAAGACCAAAACCGTAACTTATGGTTTTTCGTCTATCGCTTAGGTTCTTCATCAATGACAATGCCCTAGAGCACAACATGGAATCCGACCCTTAATAATCTATAAATAAACTTACAAAGTGACGACTTGGCAGCTGATGGTCATAATACCCAATGAGTGGAAATGTAAATTCGTTAAGAAGCTTGGGTTGTTTGAGCGAAGCGAGTTCCCCAAGATTTAGAATTTACATTGGAATGAATTGCTGGTATTATCCATCAATGCCACCGGAGGAACGTGTAAATTTATTTATTAATATACATCCAACGACGCATAATTCATCCTATACGACAAAGACGCCTTTTTCATCTGCTATGACACAACCTACAATAACGCTAATAATATAAGCCCGCCCCATCTTTAACGAAAAAAAGGAAGCAAAAAGAACCGTCCCCTTTGCTTCCTTTACTTATTTTTTAAACTTTTTCTTCCATAGCCTTGTAAGTATACCATCCTTCTCCTGCATTACATAGGAAATACTTGAATACTGGGGTAGTATCATAATACCTAGAGTTCTCAAACCATAGGGATAAACTTTTAGTTCCTTGGTGTATTTTTCTCCCTTATAATTTTCTCCGTCTATCCATACAAAGGTAGGATATTGATTAAGAACTTCAGAAATATCCTCTTCACTATTAATAGGGATATTATTAATAGAATTTATTATATCACCTCTATTAATGTTCATTTTTTCAGAAGCTGATCCCTCTAACACTTCCAAAACCCTAATTCCTTTTTGGGGTAGAGTAAATATGGGTATTCCTTCTCTCTCCTCTTTTCTCCCATGGATAATTATAAGTTCGTGAGCGATGGGAGCAAATAACGCTGCTATCCATTGAAATATTTGAATTCTTGATGAAATAATAGATAAAGCAAGAAGGATTATACTGTAGAGTCCTAATTTTAGAGCTGATATTCTAACTTTAGTCTTTGGCATTTGTGTAAAGGCTACATCACCATATCCAAGAGCTGCTACAATACTTACCATAAAGAATGTAACCCCATCTATATTTGAAATTCCAGTAGGTTTAATTATAGGCCACCAATTTGGCATTTGGATTAAGGATGTTGTATCAACTTGATTTTGGAATATAATAGTCATAATAATTATTGGGATAGGCCAAAATCTTTGTAGGCTATAACCGCCTATATGTTTTCCATTACCCTTATCCACAATAATTGGTAAACTATTATGTTTTCCATTGGTAAATATTAAAAAGCTCTCTACAAAGTGTAATACTGCTACCAATGCCATAAGACCTGGTACATCTATTAATGGGAATCCAAATAAAAGAGAAAATAATGATAATAAACCTCCTGCATAGGAGAAACAAAGATAGCGTGATTTAATCATAAATAATAATATAGCAATTGGCCATATATAAATTAAACCTTCTTGTCTAATAGAAACACCTATTATTATCATTATAATACTCCCTATAATTCCTCCTAATAAACCATAGAGAGTAGCATTTAAAGTTTTTCCAATAATATTTTCCCGTTCAATTCCCAACATTTTTTTTTCTGCTTCTATTTGCTTTTTATATTGCGTGGAAACGATATATATGACCACCCAAAAAACAGGATGAAAAATAATTTGGATTAAAGATAATATCCCCATCCAAAGGGCTTGAATTATGGAGTCCATTATTTCCCCCCTTATTCAATTGTTATTTTAGATTTTAGTACCTCTAATGCTTCTGTGAATTGTGGGTCATCCTTTAATTCAATTTTTGTTGTTTGTTCCAACAATTCTTCAGGAATTTCAACTATAATATCAGGTTCGATACCTATTCCATGAATATTAATTCCGTTTGGGGTAAAATATTCCGATGATGTGTACTTTATTCCGGATCCATCTGATAAATCTTCAACATTCTGTACAATTCCCTTTCCAAAGGTTGTAGTTCCTATTAAAGTTCCAGAATTACTATCTTTTACTGCTCCAGCTAATATTTCAGACGCACTTGCACTGCCACCATCCACTAATAGGACTAGAGGAATATCTAATTTATTCTTTTCATCAGAATAGTTGTTTTTTCTGTTACCGTCTCTGTCCTCTGTATAAACAATAATCTGTTCCCCTAGAATTCTATCAGATATTTTTACAACCTCATTTAGTAAACCTCCAGGATTGCTTCTTAGGTCAATAATTAAACCCTTTATACTATTATCCTCTATGGTTTTTAAATGATCTTCAAAGTCCTTAGATGTATTTCTATCAAACATACTTATTCTAATATATCCGATCTCTTCATCTATGATATCGCTTCTTACAGTTTTTATTTTTATAATTTCTCTTGTGATTTCTTTTTCTATATAATCTTCTCTTCCCTCTCTGATAATTGTAAGGTTAACCCTTGTACCCGGCTCCCCCTTCATTTTTGACACTACTTCATCTAAATCTTTATTTACCACATCTTCTCCATCTACCTTTATAACCTTATCTCCACTTTTTAATCCGACCCTTTCACCAGGTGTATCCTCAATGGGTGCAATAATAGTAATAAGTCCATTTTCATCTACTGATACATGAATGCCGATTCCACCAAATGACCCCTCTGTCTCTGTCATGAAGCTATCATATTCACTAGGGCTCATATATATAGTATAAGGATCTCCAATTGAATTAAACATCCCCTTTATCGACCCTTCCATTAATGTTTCTTCTTCTATAGGCTGATAATAATTCTCTTGTAAAAAATCCTTAAGCATTATCAATTTTTTTACATTAACTGCGGTATTTGGGCTGTCAGTTGTTAATAAAACTTTATTTCCAAAGGCTAAGGACAGTGTATTAGACAGTAAAAAAGTAGCTGCATTAGTAACTATTAGAAGAAGAATAACAGCCAGCCATAACAATTTTTTTTTCAATTGATAACCACCTCATTAAATGTTAAGAATTTAGTTTAACTTACCTAAGTATATGCCAATATTTTGGCTTTTATTATTATCTATAATTATAACACTTCAAATGGTATTTACAAAAAAACCAATATCCAGCATTTTAACCTGAACTTACTATTCAAAATCGAGTAGGTGGTAGATAATTATTTTATCTACCGACCTCTCACACCACCGTGCGTACCGTTCGGTACACGGCGGTTCCCTAGTTTACGATATAACTTGTCTATAGTAATCATAGAAGAATAAATATCCAAATTCCTTAAGAATTTCATTTCCAAGGGATTTGTTTAGTATCGGGCTCTTCGATATTCTCCAGTAGCTCTTTCTTGTATTTGCATACTCCCATGACTTCTGTTTATTTATGCCTAGTGATTGAAGTTTCTTGAACTTAGTTCTAACTCTCTTCCAATGTTTCCAGTAAATCATACGAATTCGTCTTCTCATCCATTGGTCTACCCTCTTTAGCAGGCTCTTCATATCTGCTAGTTTAAAATAGTTTATCCATCCTATTATATAGCGCCTTAGTTTCTTAATTCTTATTTCATTACTCCAGCCGTTGCTTCTTGCTGTTAGTTCTTTTACTTTTCTTTTCATCTTTGTTATTGATTTAGGATGTATTCTTAGTCTTGCTTCCCCTTTATACATATAAAATGTAAATCCTAGAAATTTTACTCTTCCTATATAATCTACCTTTGTTTTCTCTTGGTTTACTTTTAGGAATAGTTTCTTTTCTATGTAGGGTAGTATGTTCTTTAGTGTGCGCTTCGCACTTCTCCTACTTTTCAAAAATATCATTAGGTCGTCTGCATAGCGCACAAACCGGTGTCCCCTTCTTTCTAGTTCTTTATCTAATTCATTTAGCATGATGTTGCTAAGTAGAGGACTTAAGGGTCCACCTTGGGGTACTCCATCTTTTGTTTCTTCAAACTTATGCTTTACTACTACTCCTGCTTTCAGGTATTTATGGATTAATGATATGACTCTTCCATCTTTGATTGTTCTGGATAGCACTTCTATTAGCCTACTTTGGTTAACTGTATCAAAGTACTTTTCTAAGTCCATGTCTACTACATATTTGTAGCCTTCTTTCATGTTTTCTTGGCATTTCCTAATGGCTCCATGGGCACTTCGCTTTGGTCTGAAACCATAACTATTATCTGAGAATTGTTTCTCAAATATCGGTGTTAGTACCTGGGCTATTGCTTGTTGTATTACTCTATCTACTACTGTTGGTATCCCAAGCTTTCTTACTTTGCCATTTTCTTCTTTGGGTATTTCTACCCTTCTTACTGGATTAGGATGGTATTTCCCATCCCTAATAGACTTTATGAGTGGCTCTTTGTTGTCTTTGAGATATTGTAGAAGTTCATCTACTCCCATCCCATCAACTCCTCCAGCTCCTTTATTGGACTTTACTTTCTTGTATGCCTTGTTCATGTTGCTTTTATCCAATATTTCCTCAAGCAATCTATTCCCCGACAAGTTTTCGTTGGTGATGTTGTTTTCAGTTATCCTTGAAGAAGCGTATGCTCCTGAATATCCTTCGTGTTCCGCACTATTCTTCTCCTGGCAGCCCTCTTTTTGAAGTTTTCTATACTTTATTTCTTCCTTGGTAACATTCATTTACTTTCACCTCCTAAGGTTCAACCCTTCCCCTATGTTGTCGACTACATAGGGTACTATGGTATCTGCTGACTTCTCATGACAAATCTTATTTCAACCATGCTTCATACTCTGTTTCCACATGTCCATGAGACCTCCCGCGGTAAGACGAATTACTTTCCTTCCATGTACCCACATCATTTACACTAACATGTCCGTGTAGTTTATTGGACTTCGTTTTGTATTGCAAACTCATCCCATGTCTTGTGCCTGATGATGTTCGTGTTCCTCGGGTCGGAATTTTGCCTTAAGCTTCCTTTAGATTCCACCTCACGATGGACACCCTTGCTCTTAGCTAATGGTTGGCAACTACCAGCCCCCATAGTGGACTTTCACCACCTAGTTATTCGCCATGCACGGCGCACAATAATAATAGCAGTAAGCCTTTTCGCTTACTGCTATTATCTATCTTTATTATTTATTTTACATAGGAAATTGGATTGGTATGATTACCGTTTTTCCTAACCTCAAAATGAGAATGAGGTCCAGTAGAATTACCAGTAGATCCAATTTTTGCAATGGTTTGTCCTTTTTGAACGCTTTGTCCCACATTAACTAATAAACTACTATTATGTGCCCCTAGAATTGAAAGTCCTCCTCCTAAGTCAACGATAACTACTTTACCATATCCCCCAAGATAATCTGAATAGGTCACTACTCCGTCTGCTGGTGCTATAAATGGTGTACCTGTTGGTGCTGGAATATCTATCCCTGTGTGCATTTTCCTTACCCTTGAAATAGGATGTATTCTCATACCATAGGGAGAACTAATACGGGTGTGTCCTGGCACAGGCCATCTTAAGGCTCCGCCTGTATATGGACCAGAGCTTCCAGAGCTACCATTATTTTTAGCAGCTGCTGCCTGAGCCGCTTGAATGATTCTTTTAGCTTCTGCTGCATCCCTTTCTAAATCTTTCATTTCTTTCTCATAGGCAGCTATCTCACTATCCATTTTACTTATGTAGTTTTGTCTTGATACCTGCAAAGTTTTTACCTGACTTGCCTTGCTTTCTAGTTGATTTTTTAAAGTAAGAATCCTTTGTTGTTCCTTTTCTATTTCTTCCTTTTTGTCCTCTATTTCATCTCTTTTTTCTTCTAAGGAATTTAATAATTCAAAATCATATTCCATTATGGTTTTTATCATTTCAAAACGAGTGATAAGTTCAGAGAAACTATTTGCCTCTAGTAGCACTTCTAAATATCCTATGTTTCCATTCTTATACATTACCCTGATACGCTCATGAAGAGAAACATTCTGCTCTTCCATTGCTTTTTCTGCTTCAGATAATTCTTCCTTAGCTTTCTCTAATGATTGATTTGTTTTATTCAATTCTGCTTTTGTACTTTCTAATTTGCTATTAGCCTCTTGTAATTTTTTATCTAATTCTTCTAGTTCATTTTTTGCTTCCTTTTTTTCTTCCTTTGAGTCCTTAATTTTCTCTTGAACATTTTTTATGCCTTTATTTGCATTATTAAGCTTTTCTTCACTCTTTTTTACATCCGAAGCCATAGCCATAGTAGGTAATATTAATCCTAATAATAAAAAACTCAATAAAATAATTGATACCAATTTCTTCATCCAAGACTTCCCCCTTTTCCTATGTACTTACGAGCTTTCGGAACGCATACAATGCGTTCCTTTGTGTTACACTCTTAAAAATCTTCTAATAGATAAGATGCTACCAACTACTCCAATAACCACTCCTGCTATTATAAAATACAATGTAATCTGACTTATCATTTCACCTGCAGGTACTAATGAATTTGAAATTATAGACAAAGCTGTATTTTGTGCCATTCCCGTAAAATAATAATATGAATAACCAAGGAGTAATAATGAGAATAAAGCGCCAATCAATCCTAGAATTGCTCCTTCTATTAAAAATGGCCAACGCACATACCAATTTGTAGCACCTACATATTTCATAATATTTATTTCTTTTTTCCTTGAAAAAACAGTTAGCTTTATAGTATTTGAAATAATAAAAATAGATACTGTAGCTAATATCAATGTAATTATAATAGTAAATGTTCTAATAAATTTTGTAGATTGAAGTACCTTATCCACTACTTCTTCTCCATATTTCACCTCTTCAACACCCTCAATATTTGCAATTGTTTCTGCAATTACATTTGCTTCACTAGGATCTTTTATGCTTAATATAAAGGAATTTTGAAGAGGATTGTTTTCCTCTAAGCCAGATATTAAATCTTTTCTATCTCCGATTTGTTCTGAAAATTTTTCTAAAGCCTGTTCCTTAGATTCAAATGTGATATTATCAATTTTTTCATTTGTTTCTAGTTGAGCTTTAATACCATTAATTTCATCCTGACCAATGTCAACCTCTAAGAAAGCTTTAAGTTCTATCGTATCTTCAACTATACTTGCTACATATTGAATATTAACCATAAATATTAATATAAGACCAATAATCACCAGAACTGCTACCACTGAGCTTATAGAAGCTAAACTCATCCAAGAATTACGCCATATATTTTGTATCGCATCCCTTGAGAAAATTCGAAAGGTATTAATCTTCATAATTATATCCACCTTTCTGCTGGTCAGAAATAACCTCTCCATTTTTTAATGTAATAACTCTTTTTTGAGCATCATCTACAATGTCTCTAGCATGGGTTGCCATTATAATTGTTGTTCCCCTATAATTAATATCATTTAATTGTTCCATAATATCCTTAGATGTACTAGGATCTAAATTTCCTGTAGGTTCATCACATATTAAAAGTTGAGGGTTGTTCACAATCGCCCGTGCTAAGGAAACTCTTTGTTGTTCTCCCCCTGATAATTGATGGGGATAATTTCTTGAACGCTCGCTTAACCCTACCATGCCTAGCACCATAGGTACTTGTCTTCTTATATATTTCGGCTGTTCTTCAATAATTTCCATAGCAAATGCTACATTTTCATATACAGTTTTATTAGGTAATAATCTGAAATCCTGAAATACTACACCCATATTCCTTCTAAGATAAGGGATTTCCCTTTGTTTAAGGTATGTAATATCCCTATTGTCTAATAGAATTCTGCCATTAGTAGGATTTTCTTCCTTTAATAATAATTTTATAAATGTGGATTTTCCTGCTCCGCTAGCTCCTACTACAAAGACGAATTCTCCCTTTTCTACCTTAATATTCAATCCATTTAAAGCTCTATGTCCATTTTTATAATCCTTATATATATCAATCAATTGAATCATTGTATTTCACTCCTATGTCCAACCATTAATTCTTGAAATTTGTAAAGAAATTGTATCTATTGTCTTAATTTATTATAACAAACTTTCATCAATTTACATAATGTATATTTTTTCTAATTATTAATATATTTTATATTATTTTTCTAGACAATCCATCAAAATCCTTTATTTTTCTCAAATTTTTGTTATATTATAAATTATTATATTTTATTATTGTTTTAATTTTTTTTTTAGTAGATAATAATAAAAGATACAAATATTATTGAGGAGTTTTAATATAATGAATAAAAAAGATTTACGGGAAAAAATTATTACAAAAAGAAATTCTCTATCCCAAGAACAAATCAAGAAACTTAGTGACAAAATTTTTAATCAACTATACTCTTCACCTATCTATAATGAAGCAGCAACAATTATGTCCTATGTAAGCATTGAAAAAGAGATATTTACCCATAATTTTATTAAAGAAGCTATGGAGGATGGAAAAAAAATACTTATACCTGTGACTAGACCAGCTAAAAAGGAAATTATTTTATCCCACCTTATTGATTTTAATAAGGACTTAGAAATGGGTCATTGGGGACTTTTAGAACCTAAAAAGGAGACTTTGCGTCTCCAATCCAGTGAAATATTAGATTTAATTTTAGTTCCCGGACTTGCCTTTACAGAAAATGGCCATCGTTTAGGTTATGGCGGAGGATATTATGATCGATTCTTATCATCCCTTACTAAACCTGTAACTACTATTTCCCTTGCCTTTAAGTTTCAGATTATTGAAACATTACCTATTGAATCCTTCGATGTTCCAGTGGATTATATTTTAACCGAGGAAAAATTAATTTATTGTAAGAATTATAGAGAAGATTAGTCATTAAGATTTTTGGTACTCTCCATGAACCCCTTGAGTTTTTCTGCCACTCTTCTATATATACTATCCCCCTCATATTCACCCTTCTCATTTTTATGTTCTGCCTTCATGCCAGTAAGCAATTCAATACCCTCTTCTACCGTTTTTACCTGATATATATGAAATTGTCCATTTCTTACAGCCTCTATCACTTCATCCTTTAGCATGAGATTCTTAACATTCTGGTGTGGAATTAATACTCCTTGATCCCCAGTGAGTTTTTTGCTTTTACAAACATCAAAGAAACCTTCTATCTTCTCATTTACTCCTCCAATAGGTTGTATTTCTCCTTTTTGATTTATTGAACCTGTAACCGCTAATCCTTGATTAATAGGTACCTCTGCCAAGCTGGATAATAATGCATATAATTCTGTACTAGAGGCACTATCACCATCTACCCCTCCATAGGATTGTTCAAAGGCAAGGTTTGCTGAAAGTGATAAGGGCTGTTCCTGAGCAAATTTATCTCCTAGGTATCCCCCTAATATATATACTCCTTTATTGTGTATATTACCGCTCATTTTACTTTCTCTTTCTATATTTATAATGCCTTTTTGTCCTACATATGTGGTAGCTGTAATTCTTGAGGGTTTTCCAAAACTATATTGACCCGATTGATAAACAGCCAATCCATTAACCTGACCAATTTTCTCCCCCTGGGTATCTATCAGAATTGAACCTTCATCTATGCTTTCTTGTAATTTTATTTCATATAGATTTGATCGGTAATTCTTTTCATTTATCGCCCTATCGATATGTTTAGCATTTACTATATCCTCTCCCATTAATTCAGCCCAAGCATCGGCTTCATATAGAATTTCTACAATATGATTAAACCTTGTAGATAACTTCTTCTGATGTCCAGCCAATCTTGTACTATATTCCACAATCTTGGCAACAGCACTTCTATCAAAATTCCTTAAATTATCTTCCTCACAGCGAGTTCTTATAAAACTAGCTAATCTACTGATATTTTCAATATTGCTATCCATTTCAATATCAAAATCTGCTTTAATTTTAAATAGCTTTCTAAAATCTTCATCATAGTTATAAAGTAATTGATATATATCTGAAGAACCAATTAAAATTACTTTTATATCTAAGGGAATTGGTTCTGGTTTTATCGAAGAGGTTGCAACTAAACCCATTTGCTCACCTATATTTTCAATGTTTAATTTATGGTTTTTTATGGCTCTTTTTAAAGCTTCCCAATTATTATTGTTTGATAATATATCTAATGATTGAATTATGATATATCCGCCATTTGCTTGATGAAGATATCCAGGTTTTATTTTTGTAAAATCTGTACTTAAAACACCCATTTTATTCTCATATTCAACCTTACCGATTAGATTATAATATGTAGGATTATCAGCAATAACTACAGGTGCTCCTATAGTTTCACTATTATCCACAAATAAGTTTACCCTATACTTATTAATAAAGTCATCAGACTTTTGCTCCTTTAAAAAGCTTAATGGATTAGCATTTTCCTCCTCTGTCTGCTCCTTAAAATCACCTATATTATTTAGTATATCTTTCTTAGTTTCCTCTAAATATTTTATTATTTCCACACATTTAACATACTTTCCCTTTAATTCATCAATATAAAATCCAACAGAGGCAAGAGCAATCTTGCTATCTAAATTTTCTAAGGTTTTCTTTGCTTCTTTTTCAATTATTCGTATTTCATTTGTTATTTCTATTGATTTTTGTTGTAGCATAGCTGATTTTGTTTCTATCTCCTTCAATTGTTCAGTGCTTAATTTATTATATTGGGCTTCATTTATTGGTTCTCCATCTATTAATGGAATACTTTTAAATCCTGAACCTGATTGTCTAATGATAAACCCATATTCCTTAGCTAGATTATTTAATTTTTCAATGGTATCGCTGCTTTTTTCTTGGATATCCCGTATTATAGCAGCTCGTTCCTTTTGATAGCTTTCTCCACTAAAAACTCTGGGTATATCATTTTTTAAATCCTGTACCAAGGATTTCATATCATTCTGAAAGTCTTTACCCATGCCAACAGGCAATCGTAGCATTTTAGGCTTGTATTTATCCTCATAATTATAGACATAGCACCAATCATATAGTTTTGTATCCTTTTTAGCAAACTCTCTTACTATTGAATTAGTATAACTAGTTTTACCAGTGCCTGATATTCCTGCTACATAAATATTATAACCTACCTTGTTCACATTTAGACCGAACCTCATCGCTGCTCTTCCTCGTTCTTGACCGACAATACCAGTCAGTTGTGGTACTTGCTCTGTTGTTTCAAAATCAAACATCATGTAATCAATAGTATTTTTTAATTCCCTGTGGGATAATTCTTTATTATCCATATCCTTCCCCCTTATATGTTTGTTAATAGTATTTTATTATGTAATTATGCTTTTATAACTTTTACCCATACATTTTATATAAAAACAATAGGAACAAAACTAAATATATATGCCTAGAAAATTTACTCATAAAAAAAGCAGCAAAGCTGCTTCCACTGGGTGAAACAACTAAGCGATCAGCGAAATTTAGCAAACTAAATTGGCTGCCTGCTTATAGGGAAACCTAGTTTCCCTTTGGCGATGGCAAAACCAGCCATCTGAGCACCCTTCTTAATACGGCAGGGGTTCTTCCCCTACAACCCCTTATTTTTATATTATAGGATAGTAGAACTTGTAGAGTAAAACTTTGGCTTTAGGCTATAAAGCCTTCTGCCAAAGTCTCCTCATCAAACCGTACATGAGGTTCTCCCTCATACGGCTTTCCGAAGTTCTTCTTCCATCAGCTTTACG
>Ga0334892_1000109_pt1 | contig 130931 bp, 98 predicted proteins | sample GraSluR3_MG_4_FD_207213 | JGI IMG/M metagenome (GOLD analysis project Ga0334892, IMG submission 207213) | Sludge microbial communities from methane-producing bioreactor in Wageningen University, Netherlands - Granular Sludge_15_04-R3 | ecosystem: Engineered > Bioreactor > Anaerobic >... | reverse complement strand
GTTTTTCGATTTGCATATAATATCTCGGTGCGCTGCACCTTTCGCTATGTTGTATTGCAATTGGTGCTACAAATATTTCGCGGCTCTGCCGCTGGTTCCCTGTTGTGATGCTCTTGCGCTTACAAATATTTCGCAGCTCTGTTGCTTTCGCACAGTTGGAGGTACGGTTGGCGCTTCAAATGTTTTGCGGTTTGCCGCTGTGGCCCTGTTGTGTTGCTATTGCTGCTACCAATGTTTCGTTGCTCTGTCGCTGATTTCAAATGAATATCAGTTGTTCGGGGAAGTAGATGCAGCGCACCTTAAAATTTGTAGAAAACTCTGCCACTTTCGTTTAAAATCTGTTTTACCGCAGATGAACCAAAAACAATACCAGCCCCTGCTTCCCGAATTTTTCGCGAATGGAAGATAACGCCCGGTAAACCTGTTTACGCACCGATTCAATTGAAATATTCAATACTTTGGCAATCTCCTCATATTCCATCGATTCGTTGTAACGCAGATACAGCGCTTCCTTTTGCCTGGCCGGAAGGTTTTTACATACTTCATTTACCCGTCGGTTCAATTCCGCTTCCTCTTCGTTTTCAATAATGGCTTTTTCGATGCTGTACTCGGGTTCAAAATTGAGTTCACACTCCTCTTCATTCACCAGCCTGCGATTGCGTTTCAGTTTTTTTATAAGGTTTCGCTTCAGGGCAAGAATGAGATAATACCGCAGATTTTCAGGGTTGGTTCTGTTTTTTTGCCGCTTCAGGTATAAATCGAGAAAAACCTCCTGAATGGCATCTTTCACCAGGCTATCGTCGGCACACAACTTGGTGCCATAGCGGTACAACGCATCCACATGAAGATTGTAAAAATGCGCGAATGCCTCCTTGTCTCCCGCAAGGAAACTTTCCCAAAGGACTACGTTGCTGTCATTATCTCCCGTCATAAGCCGGCGCCTGATTCATTTTATTTATGCAAGTGACAAAGATAGACAACAAAACGTCCTGACAAACCGCGCCGGATGAAAATCAACCTGCAATAACAGGCACAGGTTGCTCTGAATTCTGTTTCAGGGTATTATTTGTTTCGCACCTTCTGAACCTCGGTTACTGTAATTTCACTGGCATCGTTTCCAAAACTTTTTCTGATATAGGTGAGCACATCGGCAATCTGTTTATCGCTGAGGTGGGAGTGTGGCGGCATAATGCTGTTGTACGTTTCGCCGTTCACTTCAATTTTGCCGCTCATGCCGTTCAGGGTAATGTCGATTAACCTTTCCTTGTCGCCGGTTACCCAATCGGTTTGAATGAGTGGCGGATGCATGCCCGGTACTCCCGTACCATCGGCCATGTGGCAGGCAAGGCAAAACGATTGGTAAACTTTTTTGCCCGGGTGGTTGGCCATTTCAGCCGATTTTTCTGCACTTGCCACAGGTGTTTGTGGTTGAGTTTGTTGCTGTGAACTTTGGTTTCGTCCGCCGCAGGCACTGAGTAAAAACACCAGCAGGATAAAAAAGATACTGTAAAATTTCATAATTTTTTTTGGTTTTTATTATGAGTACATAATTCTCCAGACTTTTCCCTTATTGCTGTCAACCACATACAGCGATCCATCGGGGCCCTGTGTCAGTCCGCACGGACGGTATTCGGCATCGCGGGTGCTGCTGATGGTTTCCACGCCGGCAAAACCGTCGGCAAAAATTTCCCAGTCGCCCGAGGGATAAGCCCCGTCAAAGGGAACAAATACCACAAAATAGCCCGACTGTGGCTCGGGTGCGCGGTTCCACGAACCATGTAAAGCAATAAAAGCGCCGTTGTGGTATTTTTCGGGGAACATGTCACCGGTGTAAAACAACAAGTCGTTTGGCCCGATGTGGCCGGGAAATGCCATGATGGGATCCGTTTTATTTTCGCAACGTTCTGAAATTATGCCGTCTCCGCCATATTCCGGCGCCAGCACTTTCTTTTCCTGGAATGGGTCGTAATAGCAATAAGGCCAGCCAAAATCGGCTCCTTCGGTAACCAGAAAAAATTCTTCGGCAGGCAGTTCAGCATTCTGTTGGTCATCGAACATTTCGGGGAAAAACTGGCTTAGCTGGTCGCGTCCGTGCTGCACAACATACAGTTCGTTCACCTGTTTGTTCCAGCTGTTGGCCACGGCATGACGAATTCCGGTGGCATAGCGTTCCCCGTCGGTCAACTGGTACTGGTTCAGCACATCGTCCTTAAATTTCCATATTCCGCCGGCGTATTCCAGAATCGGGCACGGGTCCATACCGGGTGACCCTTTGGTGCGCATTTGTTCCATACAGGCATTTGCCGGTGCTCCCACAGTAACATACATGTTTCCCTGTCCGTCAAATTCCATGGGTTTGGCTTCGTGCTGCCGTTCCTGTGGAAATCCGCGGGCAATCATTTCCCAGTTATTTGCCGGAAGAAGCTCGTCGGCTTGCAAAGGATAGCGCACCACTGCTGTATCGGAACCGAAATAGAGAAAGCCTTTGTGCAATTTGATTCCCGTACCGGTATGTTCGCCGGCATACTTAATAATATCGGCACGGCCATTGCCCGTGGTGTCGCGCAAGCAGGCAATGCCTTTGTTTTCACTGTGGTCTCTGAGTGATACATAAATGTCACCATTGGTGTTCACAGCAATGTGTCTTCCGCGTCCGGTCTCTTCGGCTACCACCAACGCCGAAAATCCTTCAGGAAGCGTAATCCCTCCATTGTCCGGATCTGAAACAAGTTGATTGTTTGTGGTTTCGTCTTTTTTGCCACAGGAAAAAACAACTATTGTTAAAATAAGAAATAACCAGTTTTTCATCTCGTTACAATTTAATTTTCAGTCAAATTTTTCATCAGTTTTCTATCGTTCATTCAGTGAAACGGATAACAGAAATGAAAAGTTCAGAAATGTTTTAAAGTCTGTTCCTAATGGTATTCTGAAAACACTTCTTAATTTTGTTGCATATTCTCTGCAGAAATGAGCGATTTTATAAAAATAGACCATCAGTCGGAAATTCCGAAGTACAGGCAGGTTGTCGATTTGATTGTTTCCGACATCGAGACGGGAATTTTTAAGCAGGGGCAGCGCATTCCTTCCATAAACGAAACCAGTGAAGAGTTGCTGCTTTCGCGCGATACGGTTGAAAAAGCGTATGTTTTTCTCCGAAAAAAGGGAATTCTTTTTTCGGTGCGAGGGAAAGGCTACTTTGTAAACCAGGTGAATGTACAAAAACAGCTTAAAGTGGCGCTCATTTTCAATAAGCTCAGCAACTACAAACGAAACCTCTATTATTCGTTTATTGAAACATTGGGCAGCAAGGCAACTACCGATGTTTTTATCTACAATTACGATTTACAGCAGTTTAAAAACATCATTGAAAATCACCTTTCCAAATACGATTTTTTTGTCATTCTGCCGCATTTTAAGAATGAGCATGCCGATGTGGCCAGCGTTATCCGCACCATTCCAAAAGAGAAAGTACTGCTGGTTGATCGCAACCTGGAAAGCCTGAAAGATTACCCTATTGTTTATCAGGAGTATGAAAAAGATATCCAGTCGGCATTGGGCGAGGGTATCGGTTTACTTCGGGAATACCGGAAAATCAATTTGGTTTTTCCGGCCGACCAGTATTATCCTGTCTATATCCGGCGTGGATTTCAGATTTTTTGTCAGGTCAACGGTTTTGAATTTTCGGTTATCGACCAGCTTTGCCGCAACGATGTTAAAAAGGGCGAAGCGTATGTCATTATTTCGGATGACGACCTTTACCGGTTTATAAAAATTTGCCGGGCTGAAAATTGGGGACCGGGAAAAGATGTGGGGGTGGTTTCCTACAATGAAAACCCGGTTAAGGAAATTCTGGAGAACGGAATTACCACCATCTCTACCAACCACGATGAAATTGGCCGTTTGGCAGCCGAAATGATACTCACCAAAAATTTCCGGCGCATCAAAAGTCCGTTCCGGTTTATCAAAAGGAATTCGTTGTAATTTTTTGAAATTTTGATAAAATCCATTCAGAGTTCAAATTGGAGAAGAGATTTACAGGAGAATTTCAACTTGTTGGTTTGCCGGCTTTTGTTTTGTTTAAACGTTGAAGTTGAGGGGGAAAGCGCGAAGGAAAAGAACTTTCCGGGAAAATTTTGTTCGATTTACTGAAATGGCGGTTGTAAATATTAATTCGCAAATGAAATATATTTGGCTGGAAATGATGTAATTAAATACCAATTTATGGAGATAAATTTTCTAACCGAACTTCTTTTGTCGATTTCACTTGCTTTCATAATGTTTATGACCGCCGGAATAATTATTGCCTGGGCAAACCTGAAGCTGGAAGAGTTGAAGCCTGCAGAAAGTAAAATACAGGCATAAACTCATTCAATCTTTTTTGCCTTGTGTTCCCCGTTTTGCATCAGGGTGAGTTCTGTAACCATGCCCGATTCATCCTGATGGAAAATAAATTCAGCAGTTATCATTTTGGCGAAAAACCGATGGGGCTCCGTTGCAAAAATTTCAATGGGGTTTTGTCCGGTGCCCTGCACAAATACACGTTTGCCCTGGCGGGTAACGGTGAGGATAAATTCAGGCATCAGTTCGTATTTCCCCAGGTATTTTTCGAGCAATTCATCCGGGAGTTCCACTTCTTCTTTAACTTCAACTGTTTTATCTGTTTTTTTCAGTTCCAGCGGCAAATAACCGGTTCCGTTTGTCGTAAGTGAAACCACTTCGCCCTGTATGCTTCTTTCAAAAATAAATTCATTGAAACTGTTTTTCATAAAAAAACGGTCGTTGGCAAACGGCAGGAGTTTTTCCCTGTTTCCTGCCGGATAAACATAAAAAAGGCTGTCGTTTTCAACAATTAGTGTTCTTGTTTCCTTCTCGTCGGATTCATAAACACCCACATAGTCTTTCAGGATTTCTTCATCCATTTCAGTTTCTTTCCAGTCGAAGGGCTTGCCAATGGCAGCCGCTGCCAGTTTAATTGCTGTATTCTGCGGGGGCATGGCGTTGCAGTTGGAAAATACAGCCACAAACACTTTTTCATCGGGCAACCAGAGCGAAGCAGTTAAATACCCGTTAATTCCACCTCCGTGCTCGATCATGGGCGAATTCTGAATGTTTCCGAGCGACCAACCGTAACCATATCCGGTAGGTTTGCCGTTGTTTAATTTATACGAAGAATGCGCTTTCTGCCGGTTTTCCCGGCTAATTACTTTGTCGTTCATAACAGCGGTGTACCATGTATAAAGGTCATCAACCGTTGACAGCAGCGAGCCAGCCGCGTAAGGCTGGGTCATACTTAAAAATTCGGCATTTACAAATTCATCGTCCTTTTTCTGATAGCCGGCGGCCCTGTTTTTAATAACTTCCGAAGGGTTTCCGTAGGAAGAATTTTTCATGCCCAGAGGAGTGAAGAATGTTTCCTGAATGTATTCCTCATAGGTTTTTTCGGAAATTTTTTCAATGATATATCCCAGTAGAAAGTAACCTGAATTGTTGTAAAGGAACTTTTCTCCCGGCGCAAAATCCATGGGTTGGTTTTTGAAAAAATCAATCATTTCAACAGGAGTAAAATCCTTTTTGCGCATTTCGGAATTCCATTCTCTCATGCCGGTGTAGCTTTTAATCCCTGAAGTGTGAGTAAGCAGGTGTTCGACGGTAATGGTATGGCCATGCGCAGGATAATCATCAATAAATTTCTTGATATCGTCCTGAAGCGAAAGTTTGCCTTCCTCTTCCAGTTTTAAAATGGCGGCTGCAGTGAACTGCTTGGTGATGGAACCAATGCGGAAAATGTTTTCCGGTTTCAGTTTTACATCCAGTTCCAGGTTGGCGTAACCAAACGCTTTGCGGTAAATTACCTGGTTGTTTTTGGCCACCAGTGCAACAAACCCCGGACTGTTTTCAAAGTTCTGTTCGCTTAAAATTTTGTCGAATTGTTTTTCGGGGTTTTGGGAGGTTGCTTTGTTTGAAAGTCCGCTGACTGCCAGAAGAAACCAAAGGATAAGAATTGAATTTTTCATAATATGGGTTTTAGTTCAACTAAAAAAACAATGTATTCTTATAAAAGTTAGACAGTAACAGGGGAAGTTATGTTACAAAAAATCTTGTTTTTTTCCATTTTGGAAAAAATTCAGGTTAGAAACTTTAGTAAAATCAGATTTTGTTGTTTTGAAAAAATCTGTTTAAGAAAAGGAGTAACCGGATTAGAACTCCGAGGTAAAATGGAACCGGATGTCTTTGAATTCATCCTGTGCCATTTGCAAAATAAATGCTGAATCGGCCATAAAAACATCGCGTCCCAGTTTGTCTTTGGCCATTTTCTGGTGTTTTCGTTTTTTAAATTCTTCCAGCATTTTTGGGTTATCCGATTCAATCCAGCACGCCTTGTACATTTGCAGCGGTTCGAACCGGCATTTGGCGTTGTATTCATGCTCGAGCCTGAACTGAATGACTTCAAACTGAAGCTGGCCTACAGTTCCAATAATCTTTCGTCCGTTGAACTGGCTGGTAAACAGCTGCGCCACGCCCTCGTCGGTCAGATGGTCGATGCCTTTGTTCAGTTGTTTCGACTTCATCGGGTCGGAGTTTTCGATGTACCGGAACAATTCGGGGGAAAAGCTTGGAAGTCCTTTGTAATGAATGTTTTCGCCGTCAGTAAGGGTATCGCCGATAATAAAACTGCCATTGTCGGGAACACCAATTATATCTCCCGGGAAAGCTTCCTCAACAATTTCTTTTTGCTCGGCCATAAATGCCGTCGGGCTCGAAATACGCATGGTTTTTCCGGAACGGATGTGAGTGTAAACTTTATTTCGTTCAAACTTGCCTGAGCAGATTTTTACGAAAGCAATCCGGCTGCGGTGGTTGGGATCGATGTTGGCATGAATCTTAAACACAAAGCCTGTGAAATTATTTTCGCCGGGCTGAATTTCACGTTCTTCCGCTTTTGAAGGTTGTGGTGATGGTGCAATTTCCAGGAAAGCATGAAGCAGTTCCTGCACGCCAAAATTGTACAACGCGCTTCCAAAAAATACCGGCGCCAGGTTTCCTTTCAGGTATTCATCGCGGTTGAATTCAGGATAAACGCCCTCCACCAGTTCCAGCTCGTCGCGCAGGGTTTGGGCATCGTCGCGTATGTGGGTTTCCAGGTCAGGACTGGAAATATCTTCAAAATCAATTCCTTCCTCAATTCCCTGTATGTTGAAGTCGAACAGTTTCAGACTTCGGTTGTATATGTTGTAAACGCCTTTAAAGTCGGGGCCGCTGTTGATGGGCCAGCTCAGTGGCCGCACCTTAATTTTCAGCTGGTCTTCAATTTCGTCGAGTAGTGAAAAGGAATCCTGCGCCGGGCGGTCCATTTTGTTGATGAAAACAATGACCGGTGTTTTACGCATGCGGCAAACGTTCATCAGTTTTTCGGTTTGCGGCTCCACACCTTTGGCGGCGTCGATTACAATTATTACACTGTCAACCGCGGTAAGGGTGCGAAAAGTATCTTCCTGAAAATCCTGGTGTCCGGGAGTGTCGAGAATGTTTACCTTGTAGCCGTTGTATTCGAAACCCATAACCGAGGTGGCTACCGAAATCCCGCGCTGGCGCTCAATCTCCATAAAGTCGGAAGTAGCCCCTTTTTTTATTTTATTGCTTTTTACCGCTCCGGCCACATGAATGGCGCCTCCAAACAGCAGTAGCTTTTCGGTAAGTGTTGTTTTCCCTGCATCGGGGTGACTCACAATTCCAAACGTTCGCCGGCGGTTTATCTCTTTCTGAAATGTCATTTGTTTCCTTATGTTTTTGCGGGTGCAAAATTAGTAAAGAAGTTCGAAGTTTAAAGTTTAAAGTTTGTCATCTGAATGGGTGGGCAGATTCAAAGTGGAGGTATTTAATATGGGTGCGGCGGATTCCGATCCGCCGATTAGTAGTTTACAACCTAACGCTTTTTTTAACGGGAGGTTTGTCATAAAAAAACTCCCACCGAAGCGGGAGTAAAGGATTTATATCCTTCGGCACGCCGATAGCTATCGGTGGCCTTATTGTGATAAGATATAAAAATGGAATGATATTCAACTGCCGGGCATTCCGTTTGTTCCCACCACGTGTTGTGGTTTGATGTAAAAATGGAATGATATTCAATGAGCGTTTTGGAAACCGCTCGATTCCATAATGCGAAGTTAAAAACTGCGCGTCCTTGTTACCTGGCGGCTTTTTTCAGTGATTTTGAAATAAATTTCCAGTACTTTCTATGGAATTTCAGTCCTTCTTTTCCGAGCATTTCGTGGTAGGTGCGGGGTTCGTCGCCGGGATAGAACTTTCGTTTCCCCCGGTTTTCATAAAGGGCGGGCACCTCGGGGTGAAACTGCACGGCAAAAACATGTGGATAACGACTGTGGGCGAGCGCTTCCACAATTTTCCCGTCGGGCGAAACGGCAGTTACTTCCATTTCCTTACCCAATTTTTCGGTGGCCTGGTGGTGGCTGCTGCAGGTGAGCGGGGCAACGTTTTTTCGTACTTTCACTTTTCGGGTAAAAAACGGGTGATCGGTAAACCGGATGGTGTGAAAGTTGATTCCCATCAGTTGCGGATCGTCCGATATGTTTTGCCAGTAATTTCGGTGCAGGTTTTCTTTTTCCGTTAGTAAGGTGGTTTTATTGTCGGTAGCCCCGTAAATTTCTGCCGGAATATCCTGGATGAGCGTTCCGCCGGTAGCCACATTCATGGTTTGCATGCCCAGGCAAAAGCCGGTAACAACGTACCCGGGATTCTCTTCCAGGAAAGGTGTAAACTCTTCGTTTCGGTAACCGCCCAGCAAATGAAACAGAAATGTGGTTTCAAAAGAATGCCTTTCAGGGTCGGTAACTTCCGAAAGCGTATTCTCCTGGCCGTAAACCGATGGCTGAATGTCGGGGCCTCCGAAGAAAAATATCCCCACACTGTTTTCAAAAATAAATTTCATTTCTTCTGTAAAAGTATTTTCTTCAAACAGCTTTTTTTCATACAGTTCGCCCCTGAATTCATGAAGTTTGAAATGGTCGAATCCGTTTTTTTCGATGTATTTCCGGGTTTCTTCGAAATCGTAATTCTGGTGTTCGTAATAAACTCCCACAAATTGCACTTCTTTCAGGTTTATTTTAAGCAATTTTTTATTAATCAAAAAGTTTACCGTTTCCAGATTGTTTTTTGCAGGATTTGCGAGCAGGATATATTTTTTACCGGGATCAAAATCCGCTCTGAAAAAATTTTGACCTGAAAGCTGCCCCGCAATTGCAATAAAAAGAAGAAAATGAATTGCTCGTTTCATAACCTAAAATCTGATTTTCGGCCTCAAATATACATTTATGTTATGTGATCAGTAAAACATCATTTGGAAAAAGAAACAAGAAGTAATTTTTCCCTGACCTGCTAAATCATTACATTTGTGAAAATATAAAAATTACAGTTATGAAATTTAATTTTAAAACATCTTACATTATAGCCATCGTAGCTATTCTGGTGGTACTGTTGCTTTTTGGCGGCCGCATGTTTTTTATCATCGATGCCGGTGAGCGTGGGGTAATTTTCAGGCCATACACATCGGGACTTGACACTGAAAACATTTATGGCGAAGGATTTCACATTATTGCTCCGTGGAATAATTTGTATGTTTTCAACGTAAGAGAACAGCAGCGCGATGAAATGATGGATGTACTTGACAGAAACGGGTTGTCAATCAGTACAGATATAACCGTTCGTTTTAATCCTATTTACGATAGAATTGGAAATTTGTATCAGCAGTTTGGAACCAATTATATCAATGTCCTGGTAATTCCGGAGGTTCGATCAACTGTCAGGCAGGTTGCAGGTCGTTATACCGCCGAAGAAATTTATTCAACCAAAAGGTCGGAGGTTGAACTGGCCATTAAAGAAGAAACCCGGATGGTATTGGGCGAAAATTTCATCGATATGCGGGCTTTGCTCATCCGTTCCATCAATCTTCCCGACCAAATTAAGGGTGCCATTGAAAGCAAATTAAAACAGGAGCAGGAAGCTCTTGCCTATGAATACCGGCTTAGAAGTGAAGAATCGGAAGCTGAACGACGCCGGATTGAAGCAGAGGGTATTGCGGCATTTAACCGGATTATAAATGCCAGTTTAACCGATCAGATTCTGAAGCAGCGGGGCATTGAAGCCACCATCGATTTGGCCGAATCACCCAATTCCAAGGTAATTGTTATTGGAAGCGGAAAAGATGGACTGCCGCTTATTTTAGGCGGAAACTAACAGTATTTCAGAAATAATTAAAACAGGCTGGTAGAATTTTGCCAGCCTGTTTGCATAACTTCAGCAGATGAAAAAAATCACCAATCCATTTGCACATGCAGCAGAAACCGGTGAGTACAATTGTTTTGGGTGCTCGCCGGGAAACGATCGCGGGTTGCATCTTGAATTTTGGGAAGACGATGCGGAGGTGATTGCCCGATGGACTCCATGGAAAGCATACGAGGGCTGGACTGGCGTTCTGCATGGTGGCATTCAGGCAACCCTGCTCGACGAAGCAGCGGCATGGCTTATTTTTGTGAAGTTGAAAACAGCCGGCGTCACTACCCGTCTGAATGTAGAATATCTGAAACCAGTTTACATTTCAAGGGGAGAAATAGCCGTGAGGGCACGACTTGTTTCCACAGGGAAAAAGACGGTGGAAATTGAGTGCACACTGACCGACGGCGAAAGCGTTGTTTGTGCAAAAGCAGAAGCCACCTACTTTTATTTTCCCGAAAAAATTGCCCGGGCAAAATACAATTACCCCGGTGCCGATGCATTTTTTGCATGATGAAAATACAGAATGCCACACGCAATTACCCCGGGGTATGATTTAAATATGTTTTTCCTGATTTTTTCTTATAAAAGATGGGTTAAAAGTCTTCGTCTTCTTCGAATTCATCGTAAACGGATGAGTAATCATCCAGCTCTGCATCATCGAATTCGTCATAAATAGTGAGCTTTCTTTTTGAGCTTTTGTCTCTTTTGCCAAGATGCTTTTTTTGTTTCCGCTCGAAGTTGTCAACTTCCATGTAATTTTTTTTGTTTCCTTTCCGTTTCATTTTATAAGGTCGTTCAAAAAATAGAACAATTAATAATTAGTGTTTTTCAAAGCCAAATTAAGAAAAAATACAAATACAAAAAAACAAAAAGCATTATTTTTAAAATTTTTACAGACGAAAAACGAGTGAAAGATGGGTGAGAATTGCAAGTCTTCTGAAATTTCGGGTTTAGGTCGCAGAATTTTGCTGGTGCTTGTTGCACTGATGGTTGTTTTGTTTTCGTATGCACAACCCTCCAGGCGCATCCAGCGGTTGTTCGATGAGGCGCGACAGCATTTTTCACGCCTGGAATATTCGCAGGCCATTGAATGCAGTGAAAATATACTTGAGCACAATGCCGGTTTTTTGGATGCCCGGCTTTTGCTTGCCGATATTTATTTTGAAATGAAGGATTCGCCAAACGAGATACTGCAATTAAAAAAAGCATTGGAAATTTCGGATATGCCTTTAATTAGGCGAAGGTTGGCCGATGCCCTTTTTGCCACCGCCAATTATGCTGAGGCGCTGGAATATTATCAGAATTACCTGAATATTGCCACACTTAGCAGTGAAGGAAAAGCAGCCGTTGAGCAAAAAATGAAAAGCTGCCGGTTTGCCATCGGGGCAATGGAAAACCCTGTTGATTTCAGGCCTGAACGGCTGCCCAACACAGTTAATTCCCCCTTCGATGATTACTGGCCCAGCCTGAGCATAGATCAGCAGCAATTGGTTATTACCCGGTTGATACAGCAGCCCGGAGGCCAGCCGCAGGAAGATTTTTACATCTCTGAATTTGGCCCCGGTGGATGGGAGGAAGCAAAGCCTCTCAATGAAATAAACACTCCCGAAAACGAAGGGGCACAAAGCCTGTCTGCCGACGGGAAATTACTGTTTTTTACCGCCTGCAACCGCTCCGGGGGGATGGGAAGTTGCGATATTTACTATTCGGTGCACAATAACGGCCGGTGGGAAATTCCGGTAAATGCCGGTAACCCTCTGAATACAAGTTACTGGGAAGCGCAGCCATCTGTTTCTTCCGATGGTCGTTTTCTCTATTTTTCGAGCAACCGGCCCGGAGGAAAGGGCAATAAAGACCTTTGGCGGGCCGAATGTCTTGGGTTCGACCAGAATGGCAGGCTGAAATGGCGCGAGCCAGAGAACCTGGGCGACAGCATCAATACGCCCGGAAACGAAACCTCGCCGTTTGTGCATGCCGGGAATGCCAACTTCTATTTTGCGTCCGACTATCATACCGGCATGGGTGGCTTCGATCTGTTTATGTCGCAAATTGTAAATGACTCGGTATTTACCCGGCCCCGCAACCTGGGTTTTCCAATTAATACAGTGAACGACGAGCAGGGACTGCACATAAGCGCCGACGGGCTCACCGCTTTTTTTTCGTCGGCACGCGACACCCTTTCAAAACTCGATATTTACTCCTTTCAGCTCGATGAGTCCATTCGTCCGCAACCTGCAACTTACGTTAAAGCGATAGTCAGAAACAGCGATACAGACGAGCCTGTGCAGGCTTCTGTGCAGTTGGTAAACCTGGCAGTACCCGATGAGCCTGGCCGTGTTGAAAACACCGACAAGCAAGGTGAGCTGCTGGTATGCCTGCCAACCGGTACAAGTTATTCATTTTCCGTTTCCAAAGAAGGGTATCTCTTTTATTCAAACACCTTCGATTTGGAAAAACCAAGGCAGATATACAATCCTTACGAGCTTGAAATTGGATTGATTCCGGTGAAGGTGGGCGCTGAAATGGATTTGCACAACATCTATTTCGAAACCGATTCGTTTCGCATTTTGCCCCGTTCGGAACCCGAACTGAGAAAGCTGGTTGATTTCCTGGCAGAAAATCCTGACCTGAAGGTAGAGGTACAGGGGCATACCGACAATACCGGAAGGGCTGAAAACAATCGCGGACTTTCAGAGAAAAGAGCCCGGTCGGTAGTTGTATTTCTGGTTTCGCGTGGCATTAACCGGGAACGTCTTCAGTGGGCCGGTTACGGAGAAGACCGGCCTGTGGCAACAAACGAAACTGAAGATGGTCGCCGCCTGAACCGGCGTACCACCATAAAAATACTGGGCGAATAATTCTGTACGTTTTTTAAGAACTAGCTGGCAGAGGGGATACCATTTAAAATGGTACCTGTGTTCTTAAAATTAAAAAATCCTTTCACATCAATTTCTAAGTTAAACGGAGCAGCTATTTCGTGAAGAATTACCGCCATTTGGCAACGAGAAACCAAGAAATCAGACTGAAAAATTCCAAATTCATAGATTTTCCATATTTCTCTTATTTTTTGTTGCAGGATATTGTTATTTGTTTTTTTACAGGTTCCAATTAAATCTCCCATTTCAATTGCAACCTTTCCTGCCTCTTCTACTGTAACAAAATTACCTTTAAAGTTGAATTCAAAACCTGGAATTAACTCTTTTATTCCTTCCAGTAAAGCTTTTGAAGTCATTGCTGAATCGGGATGAAAAAGTGTAAGATTTGCCCAGCCCTGGTTTTTCCCTTCGCCTTTAATTATTCCAGTGGAGCCGATGCACTGCACAGGTAACCAGAAAAGATCATCGGGCATGACATCTGAATAGGGCTGAATATAAGCCCCTTCTTCAAGTAAAGTTTGTTGAACATTGCGAATCTGAACGTTAGCTGGTGTTACACCATCTTTTGCTGCCAAAGCAGCAATTACCCCTGATGCTTGCCCGATGAGCATACATACAGGTTGCAATCGGGTAGTACCATTCACAATATTTGTGACAGAAATTGATTTTTCTGCAACAATCAGGTAATCCTGATTTTCAGGAATTAAGGCTCCAAAAGGAATTGTGTATGAAGGAACAGGATAAAAATGTAAGTCAGGTACGTCCCTGGGCTCGGGATAAGCCGAATGATGATGATCTACAGCATAATCGCCAACAGCAATTCCTGTCCGGTAAAGGGGTTTGAGTTGATTAAAAGGTCGAGCTAAATCGTTTATTGTAAAACGAACTTCCCCTTTTATGCGTCTCGATTCACGGTGGTAAGGATACAATGGGAATCCGTCATGTGACGGAAATTCTTTTGTGGCAATACCTAAATTTTTATATCCAAGTTCATTCTGCAAATAATAAACATAACACCGGGAATGCCACTTTGCGATTTCCAGACAACTGTCTCTTTCTTCCTTTGACAATTCAATAATATTGGTGTAGAAGTCATTCCCATTTATCGGCCAGTTTATCATGTACTTATTGTTTGGTAATCGGCCATATTCCATCATGTAATCACAATCCCAATGTACCTGTTCATCTGTATTCTCATTGCAACCTTCTTTGCAGGTGCATAAAAAGGCTGTTGAGTCATAGTTTTCAGGCCTGGCAATTGTTTTATCTGTACCCTTTCCAAAATCCTCAAGAATAACAATATAAGTTAAGTCCTGAACAATTTTATTAGCTTTCTCGGGTGCAATTTTTTCCCCGGTATCTGCACGAGAATCCATCCCGATATCATAGGAAACCCCAGCCATTTTTGCTACATCGCCCAATTCAGTTCCATCAATTAATATTTTCGATTTTATTCTGAATTTTTCTTGTCCATCGACTGGAGAAAAAGATGCGAGCCAGCCGTTTTTGTTTTTTTTCAATCGTAGTAGAACTGTGTTAAACAAAACGTCGAGTTTTTTTTCTTCCTTTGCCATTTCCTCCAAAATGGTTGCTCCAACTGAAGGTTCAAACAACACCTGACTAACCCATCCGGTATTTACATTTTCAGGACCTCCGTAAAAATCATAAATTTTCTGTCGGAATTCTGCCCAAAGACCAGAATGCAATTTGTGATTTCCATCGATTGCACTTACTCCTGCTGAAGTGAGCATTCCTCCCAACCATGGAGTTTCTTCAACAATCAGAGTATTAACACCTAACCGTGCTGACTGAATTCCTGCCATTGTTCCACTTGCGCCCCCGCCAATAATTAGAACATCGACCTCATAATCAAAATCAGATTCTGTCTTTGAGCAGGAAAAAAATCCAGCAACCATTCCAAATAAAAAAACAAACAACAGCCTCATTTTTTTAAAGTCTATTTTTTAGAAAAAAGTTATTTTTCTGACAGCTTTTCGAGCGTTTGCCAGCATTGATAAAGTCCTCTCGGAACATGGAAACATCCTTTCCATTTTCCACCCTTCAGGTCCAGTAATACTTTTCCCTGGCGATTAAGGTATCCCCACCATTCCGGATGTTCAGGGTCCTTGAAGTGACTCCAGGTGTAACGGTCAACCTTTTCAAACCACTCGATAGATTTTTTTGACCCGGTGAGATGAATACTTTTCAATAGAGATATAAGTGTTTCAATATGAACCCACCAAAGTTTCTGATCCCATTCCAACTGTTGTGGGGGATGTCCACAGACATCTAAAAAGTAAAAAATTCCGCCATATTTTTTATCCCAAGCGTATTCAAGAGTTTGATGCATGATTTTCTCTGCCTTTTCAATGACTTCAAAATTGTTGAATCGTAGCCCCAAATCCATAATAAACCACATTGCCTCAATAGCGTGCCCCGGATTGAGTAAACGGCCGTCGAAGGTATTTGAAAATGAATTATCCGCATTTACGTTTTCAACCACCAATCCAAGTTCTGAACGGTAAAATGTATTGAGGACCTCATTCATAACTGATTTTGAAGTTTTCTCCACCACTTCGGCTCCAAGAATATACTCTATCTCAAGTGTGAGATTACACAAAATCATGGGTAAGGCAAAATTTTTCAGGTTTCTTGTTCCAGGATATGCTTTGTTGTATTTTCCTTTTGGATTGCCCTGACGTTCTAATATTTTATTGAATGTTTCTTGGGCAATTCCAATATATTCTGAATTATTTGCAGCTAATCCCAACTGAGCAAATGCCATAGCTGAAAAAGTATATGAGAAAATATTATATGGTTGAATAAGTGGTTTTCCATTCCGCGTTAATGAAAAATACCAGTTCAAATCTCCGTCATGGCCGTATCTTTTTAAAAATTCACCACCAAGAACAGCACAATCAAGCCATTCCTGACGTTTCTCCACATTATTATAAAGCATTGAAAAAAGCCAAACCTGCCGCCCTTGCAACCAGATGAACTTATCTGTATCAAAGACATCTCCTTGGCGGTTGAGGCAGGTAAAATATCCCCCAAATTTTTTATCGGGCGATTTTTCTAACCAAAAAGGAAGGACTCGTTCAAATAATTCATTTTTGTATTTCTGTTTTAACTCAGTAAAATCCATATTTTCTATTCCTTCCTATTTCTTTTTATCTTTTAACCAAAAAAGTTCAATATCTTCAAGTGTTTTTCCTGTTGTTTCAGGCATTAAGCGCCAAATTATGAACATATACGGAAGACACATAACTGCAAACAGGAAAAAGGTTCCTGCTGGAGATAAAGTTGCCAGAAGCCAGGGAGTAAGCTGTCCAATCAAATAGGTTCCTGTCCACAGTGAAAATGTGGCAAGTGACATTGCAAATCCTCTGATTCGTGTCGGATACATTTCTGAAAGAAAAACAAAAATTACCGCACTAATCGATCCCGCTGTAAAAAAGATATAGGCCAAAAAACAAATCAACAAGAAAATACTGGTTAATTCCAATTGTTCAAAAAATAAGAAATAGAAGCCGATTAAAATTAGCGAAAGAATCATCCCGGAGACCCCCACGTAAACAAGTTTTTTGCGCCCCACCTTATCGATTATAAGTAATGCAAGTATTGTTGTCAGCATATTTACAGCACCTATTAATGATTGATAAAAAAGGGAATCTCCGCTGGACAAGCCACTGCTCTCAAAAATTGTTGGTCCATAGTAAAGTACCGCATTAACACCCATGAACTGCCCCAATATGGCAATCGCTGCACCAATTATCACCGCTTTTCGAAAACCTGGCTGCATAAGTATTTTCCAGTCAGAGCTAACTTCCGATTGCAGTTGTAATATTTTTTTTGTCTCGTGTATTTGAAAAGAAATATCTTCAGGGTTAACAAATATTTTTGAAAAAATTGCAAAAGCTTTATCTTCTTTATTCTTTACCAACAGCCAACGAGGACTTTCAGGAATTAGAAATGTTACAAGAAAGAAGAGAGCTGCTGGTAAGGTTTCTGCTCCTAACATTCCCCGCCAATATTCAGAACCAAAAATTCGCTGAAATGATGAAAGTGAAGAGTGAAAATCTACAGACAATTTTAACAGAAAATAATTCACCAAATAAGCAACTAAAAATCCAACTGTTATGGCAAGCTGGTAAAGTGATACTAAACGGCCGCGATGGGATGCCGGTGAAACCTCTGAAATATAAAGGGGACAAACAACTGAAACTATTCCTATTCCGGCACCTCCAACCATACGCCATATTACAAGCTGGTTAAAACTGACTGACAGAGCACAACCCAATGCTGATGCAGTGAAAAGAAGGGCAGAGAGAATCATTGTATTTTTCCTCCCAAAATAATCGCTCAGTCTTCCGGCAAACAATACCCCAATAATTGACCCTACCAATGCACAACCAACATACCATCCGCTTTGCAGTGTATTCAGGTCAAACTGTGCTGTTACCTGCGAAACGGTCCCCGAAATTACAGCCGTATCGTATCCGAACAATAAACCACCTAATGCCGCCACTATTGATATAAAGGCAACATAATGCATATTAATTAATCTGTTTTTGGTGTTCATTCTATTTTTATCATTATCTAATTACAAATTGAACTTTTTCAATTTTTTACGCCCTCAATTGGGTTTTTTCCTATAGAAATCGCTTAATTTAAAACATTTTACATTATTCAGACCAGTGTGTTTCCAATCCCTGGTTGCGAATCCATTTCTGAAATTCGTCCAGCAGATTTCCGTTTTCCCGCACAGCCCTGGGAATTATTTTTTTCTTCTGTGCAAAGGCTATTAACGAGCCAACAGCTTCGCCGGTGCTCCATTCAACCGGATGCAGACGATAACACCCATTTGTGATATGAGTAGTGCCAATATTTTTATTTGCAGGCAACAGGTTATTCATACGCTGCGGCAGCAAAGCGCCTAAAGGAATCTGAAAAGGAAGAGAGCCAAAGTCAATATAATTATCGCCCTGGCTGCTGGGATGAAGGTCGATGTGGTAATAACCGGTTCCTACGCTGTCGAAAAAATCCGCTGCTTTTTTGCCTGCCTCTTCACCTGCCACCAGTTTCCGGTTTTCAGCTCCAACATGTTCTTCCAAAATTGTAAATTCAGCTTTAATTCTTCTCGATTCCCGGATGTACGGATACTTAGCCATTCCATCTATTGTTCCCATTACATCACCACGAAGACGTAATCCGGGCCATCCGATACCGCCATCAGGGCGGGGTGCTTCAGTCTGAAGCCAATAAAACAGCGACAAATTCAGCTCTCTTGCTCCCTCAATATGTTTTTTAAACTCTTTTTCTTTAATATTAATGATATCTCCCAGAAGATAATCATTTTGTGGCCAGTTTACGATTGTAATATCCCCATTATAGGTTCCGGCATGGAAATTATTTCTGTTGATTATACGACGGTAATTCCACAGATTTAAAACTTTGCCGGTACTTATTCCTTCCGGATGAAAACCGAGTTCTTTTGGTTCCAAAGTCTGAGGATTGGAATAATTCAGTTCCAATAACTTTCCTGCCCAGGGCGGAGTCATTTCCGGAACATACTTGCTCCAAAAACCATAGTTTGCAGGTTGGTCGATAACATTGTTTGCTCCAGGTTGATAATCCATGGCAAAACATAATGTGAAAGCCTGATTGTTTTTTGGATTACCCTTTTCCGGTGCATGAAGTTCACCTGTTTGACTTTTTGACTCTGTACCTGTAATGTATTCTGTATTGGTTAAAGGGAGCAGGTCTCCACATTCCGTTGCATCTATAAAATAGGAGGCAGTTAGCACTACTTTTTGATTACTCTTCAGGTTTTCAACCTCAACTGATCTTACAGTATCACCTGTAAAATCTGCTCTTTTAACTTTATGCTCTGTTAACAACAGAAGTTTTCCCGAACTCATAAAGGGATTAAGCATTTCCAGCAAAACTGCAACAGCCACTTTGGGTTCATGGCACAAACGGGAAACAGAACCATCTCCCGGATTTAAAAATTCACGATTCCGGGCATCGGGGGTAAGCGGATAATTGCGTTTATAATATTCTCTTACCCTGTTTCTGTAATCTCTATATGAAGCAGGAGCACCGTGTGTTTCAATCCATGAATGTTCATCCGGAGGAACACCTTGCTGCGATAATTGCCCGCCTATCCAATCGGTCTCTTCCGTTAAAATTACCTTTAGTCCATTTCGGCAGGCAGCAAGAGCAGCTGCGCAACCTCCTAATCCTCCGCCAGCAATTACAACATCAGCTGAGAATTCATCCGGAATGTCACTAACTTTCTTTGATTCTATAAACATTTGGTTACCTGTTCCCTGAGCAGATAAGAACATTCCACCACTTCCGGCTGACACAAGGGTTATAAAATTTCTTCGTTTCATAACTGATTGGTTAATTTTCTATTTAAAATTAGAGTTTTGTAAATATTCTTTGTATCTGTTGTATAGATGTCCTGCCTGTAAATATGCAGATTGAGGACTCATGAAATGTGAAAATTCAAAGGTGATTGCATTCTCTATTCCTGCTTTAGCTGCCAATTCAAGTTTCAGCAAGAGTTTTTCCCATTTGATGGGCATAAATTTGATGGGCATATCCCGGTCAAAAGATTCTGAGTTGGTCCAGCATTCAAGACCAAATTTGTCAGCAAGTGATTTGTTCGTTTGAAGGAAGCTGGTCAGGTCACTGTAATCCACATGTCCGTCTTGAAAAGCGACAATATCAACAGCTTCTTTTATACCATCAAATATTTCATTCCATTCAACTTCATGCTGTTTTAGGGTTATCCCATTTGTTTTTGTTGTATTGGTTGAATACTGGCTTACATTTTTTATACCATCAATATAAGGAGAAATAAGCACCGGCAATCCGCCACTAATATCCTTGCAATGCCTGGCTAAACCTGCATATAAATCAACAATTTGTCCTGTTTTGCGACTTATTTCATGGGAAATATACCACCCCTTAAAAGCTGACATCCCTTTGTATTTTTTCCAGACTTCATCAATTAATTTTTTATTGATATCAACTTCTTTCTGGTATTTTCCTGAACTCCAATATGTCCCTGAATCATATAATCCGAGGTAAAAATCGATTCCATTTTTTTCGGCTAAACAAAGAAACATCTGAATCAAATCTACAGGAGGACTATATGCGCCTTCATTCTGTGTTAAAACTTTTGATGGAAAGGTTTGCCACCTTCCATAGCCTGAACGAATAAGTATAACCGTATCAATTCCTACTAATTTCATGTATCTGAAATCGTTTTCCCATTCGTCAATACCCCAGTTCTGGTGTGGAATATCATGACTAATTTCATCTATAAAAGTACCCTTAATCTTCATGTTTTTCCCTTTCAGTCAATAAATTACTGTAGTACATTTTAATATTTCTCATAATCTTTTAATTTGTCTAACCAGTTAAATTTCAATACAATTGATGTTAAAATAAACAATACAATTGAAATAATTAATCCTTGTGGCCTTCTGATTACCAGATAAACAGGAATGGTTATTAAAGTAGTTTGCCAAATAATTCCAATCAGGATATTGAATGCATCACGCGGTAAATCCTTGTTTTTGGTTATTTCGGGATATTTTTTCTTTGCTTTATCAAACACAGGTTTCCACCAGCCCCAGGGGCGCACATTTTTATAAAATTCAATGAGCGTATTATCATCTACAGGTTTTGTGAAAAGGCATCCAAGAAAACTGCCCAATGATGCCAGAATCAAAATAATTGGAAATAAGTAAATATCAGGAGTATCGGGGAAGAAAATAAACTTGATGGTTGAGCCAGCTAACCCCGCAAGCATTCCCCAAAAATAACCATACCCGTTAAACCGCCACCAGACCCATTTTAAAACATTGGCAGCAACATACCCGCCATACAATGACGAGGTAATCCAAAGAGTAAGTGAATTTATTGATGCAGAAAAAAAGCCGAAAATAATACCAATCGCAACAATGCCAATCGATGATACATAGCTTATCCGAATATATAGTTTCCCTGTTGCGTTGGGGTTAATGTATTTTTTATACAAATCATTTACGATGTAGGCGGGTGCAGAATTTACAAATGCTGAAAATGTGGACATGAAAGCAGCCAATAAACCTGCCAGAATAATTCCTTTTAAGCCTACTGGTAATATATTATTGATTACAAATGGAAGAATTTTTTCAAAATCAAGATTTCCGTTGCTTACCTCCAGCATAGGATCTACTGATACCAATGCTAAAATACCCATTCCGGCAACCATCAGATATCTTGGAGGATAAAGCACCAAAGAAGTAATACCACTCATTTTTGCAGCGTCGCGGGGAGTTTTCGTGGATAAAACACGTTGCATATCATAACTTGGTACCGGACCTGCCAGGCTTGAAAATATTCCCTTAAAAAACATCATCATCACCATAGCCCCAAGCATACCGTATCCGTCTTCTGCTATTTTATCGTTTACCTGGTCGAAAATACCGGTCCAATCGAGTCCAGAGTCCCAGTGTGGAACAATATCGAACCAACCCTTTGGCACTGATGCTTCTATCTGTTCAGCCGACACATGGTTTATAGCAAACCACGCTACAGCAATGCAGGCAATTGTCATGACAAAAAACTGCATCACCTCGGTGGCAACCACACTGTACATTCCTCCTCTGATAACATATAATGTTGTAACGGATAAAAGAATGGTAGCATAAGCGTATTCAGAGATAATGTGAATTTGCCCCATATTAAAGGATAAATCCCAGGGAAAAATCATCACAGCAAACTTTCCAATTCCCACAAAAAAATAGGCGATAAATCCAATGGCACTGATGACAGCAAAAACAACAACAATGATGTGAGAGAATTTTCCTCCTCTATCGCTTCCAAAACGTGTTGTAATCCATTCAGCACCTGTCATTACATTAGATCTTCGCAGCCATACAGCCATAAATATCATTACAAAAATCTGATTCCATACCGGCCATAACCAGGGAATCCAGACACTTTTTAATCCATAAACAAAAAAAATGGTAACAGTCCATGCAGCGCCTGATACATCAAACATCCCTGAACCATTGGAAAGTCCCAGGTAATACCATTTTAATTCATTTCCACCCAAAAAGTAGTTTTGTAAACTTTTACCTGCTTTTCTTGAAATCCAAAAGCCAATAAAAATACTAAGAGCAATATAGATAGCTATAATCGTTAAATCAATCCAGTCAAATTTCATGACTTATATTATTGCAAGGTTTTTTTATAGGAATGACCAAACCGGTCTATGACCTCGATGGTTATTTTCGCTGAAAGAGATTTTGGTTTTGCCCGAAACATATGTTGTGTTTTCCTGGCAGATATCCATTTGTAATCCAGACTTTCCTTGTCTGAATATGCTTTTACTGTTTCAGGGTCGGTCCCAGAATATGCTTCCATTTCTCCAATCCTTTTTCCGTTTTCATACCAGTAAACTTTCCATTCAGAGTCCCAATTCCATACATTTGCTGTAATATATTCTGGTTGTTCAACATTTTCGCCTGCTTTATATGCCCGAAATTGGTATTCACGGTCATAGCCAAAACTTTTATAATACCATTGCAGTTCGGATCCGTTCACTTCAAATACAGCATATCCTTTAGGCGTTCCGTCTTCAGCGTAATCTCCCTGCCACCAGGCACCACAAACAGCCGATATGTTGTGTTCAAAAATATTTGAAGCAATTTCCAGATTATTGTTCATGTGCAGGTGACCAGTGATAATATGTGTGTTATATGGTTCGAGTATTTTGTATAAAGCCATTTTATTTGTTGTAGCCTGGGCAATGGCAGAATAAGAAAATTGATTAAGGTCTTGCTCGTCCAATGCCGTGGGAATGTGCATTGTTAGAACTATTGTTGACCCTTCCTTCACTGCAGACAAATCATTCTCAAGCCAGGAAAGCTGCTTTTCTGTTAAATAACCAATGTAAAAATAATCTCTGCCAATGTAAAAAACATTATTCAATACCACATAGTGAATTTCTCCTCGGTTAAACGAGTAATAATCAGGCCCAAAGTGGCTTTGATAAACACCAGGTGCTAAGTAGTTTGAGCGATTGTTATAGAGCATGTCATGATTGCCCATTGATTGATAAAAAGGTATTTCAGTAGGTTCAAGGATGTCTTTTATCCGGTCAAAAAGAACCGGATTATCCCCGATAATATCTCCGCATCCCAATCCGTGAAACTGAATGTCTGGCGGATAGTTGCCCAGAAGGTTGATTAAGTCGTTTGCCACTTCCTTCGCCAACAAAACTTCTTTTTCTGTTTTAACCTGAGGATCAGCCCAAACGACAAACCCATGGCGTGCATCATCGCCAGAAATTTTTTCCAGAGGAAAATTGACAATGTGCTTTTTTTTATCAGGGGGAAGTTCAAAATAAAACTGAGGAACTGATTTCTTAACAGAAATTTTGTAACCAGAAGGCTTTGATATATATACAAAACGTGTATCAGGTTTTCCTGAAAAACTATATTTTCCATTTTTATCGGTTAAAACCACTGACACTCCGTCTGTGACAGCAACGCCTTCAATGCCTTCACCATTACAAGTTACCTTTCCTTTAAAATATATCGTGTTTCCCTTGTTATTTGCAGTAAAAGAGATTAATGTGAAGGCAACAAGAAATAAAATCAGATGAAATTTTTGTTTAACCACGTCAATTTATTATTTAATAATTTGTTATACGAAAAAATTTAATTACAATATTGTATTGGTAATTTCTATAAAATAGTTGATGCCTTTCTTGATGTCGGGAACTGAATTATACCAATTGTGCTCATACTCAATGGAAAATAATCCTTTAAAATTTTGGCGTTTAAGCTCAATCATTATTTCTGGTAAATCTAAGACACCCGTACCCCAAATTACATCATGCTGTTCAACTTCTCCTCCAACTTTTTCTTTAATGTCTTTAATGTGCAATGACTTCATTTTGCCTTCACATTTTTGCAGGCACTCTACAGGATCAAGTCCCATCCGGGCCCAATGACCAATATCTGCGCACACCCCAATTCTGTTACTAAGGCCATCTATGGCTTCGAGAAGCATTTCAGGTTTCCAGTAGTTAGATGGTTTGGGATGGTTGTGGATCGCAATATCTATTTTGTATCTGTTGGCTAATTCATCCACATAATTCAGGTGTTTATATTCCGGCTCGCAAGTAATTATATTGAAGTCCATTGCATCAGCGAATTCGAAAAGTTGGTTCCATTCTTCTTCGTTTTTGCATACAGCAACACCACTGGCTATTATTTTTACCTTTTTTGATTTGGCATATTTTTTTACCTGCTTGCGTGTTTCATTATCCATTCGGAAATCCATAGTGCCTTCCATTCCCTCGCCCAGAGGCTGACCATAATAAACTTCCATATAATTTAAGCCTAACTGATGTGCCTTATCTACTGCCTCCCTGAAAGTGAATTTATGAAATGTATAACTTTGTACTCCGAGTTTCCATCCGGCCTTTTCAATCTTTTGGTTTTGAGCTGTAAGAGTATATGAAAAACCCAGAATAAAAATTATCAGTAAGTTTCTAAATGCAAATTGTTTTATTGCCATAACTATTGTTTTTATCTATTTCGGTTTTTGAACTTATTATATGAAAAAAGCAGGAAAAGCAGATAATCACTTTCCCTGCATTTTTACTACCTAATCTCCAGGCATTTCAGGCAATAACCATCCATCCCTGTATGTATGTTTTATCCATTCTTCTGACTTTTCTCTGGCATTGAACTCTGCATAATCTCTGTTAAATTTCGGGTCCCCATCAATCACTTCGAACATATCATTCGTTACCACCCTGAGTATATCAGAATCAGAAATGTTAGTAAAACACATGTTCTCACCATCCCAGTCAAGAATGCGGTTCAAGCCCTGTAATCTGACGGCCAAAACACCCATCACCACCATTTCATTGAATGGCCCGGAATAGGCAAAGTTGGCACTTGTTTCTGTACGGCTTTCTTTTGATTCTTTGCAGGCGCGAATCCAGTCCCGCTCGTGCGCTCCGGACCATGGTCCTGATTCTGAACCTGGGATTCGACGTATGACAGGTTCTGGTTCTTTAAAATCTTCCATTTTGGAATAAGGCAAAAGAGTAGGTTGCATTCCATAGTAACTGGTCATTATTTTCCCTTTGTTACCTATAAAAAGTAACCCACCGCCACTATCTTTCCCTAAAACTTCTCCATCAGGAAGTTCCTCCGGACGGGGAGGTAACAGACCACCGTCATACCAGGTCACTTTTACTTCAGGCATGCCTACATTTGGCAGACTTTCCCGCGCAGGGAAGGTATATTTTACGATTTCAGCGTGAGGCGGACTATCCGTATTCACCAAAGTAGAGGAACCTTCAACTTGTGTGGGGTACTTTAGATTGAGTGCCCAGAATACAGGGTCGAGCACATGACATGCCATATCTCCTAATGCACCGGTGCCAAAATCCCACCAACCACGCCAGTTCCATGGAGTGTAGGCAGAATGGTAAGGCCTGTACGCAGCTGGCCCCAGGAACAGTTCCCAATCCAGTGTGGCCGGCACTTTCATCTTTTCAGCGGGCCGTTGCAATCCCTGTGGCCAGATTGGCCGGTCGGTCCATGCATGTACTTCGGTTACTTCGCCAATGGCGCCCGACCAAATCCATTCGCACACTCTGCGGATATCGCCATACGAATTGCCCTGATTCCCCATTTGGGTTGCCACCCCGTATTTTTGGGCCAATTTCGTAAGCAATCGTGACTCATACACTGAATGCGTGAGCGGTTTTTGGGTGTAAACATGTTTTCCCAGCGTAATGGCATGAGCGGTAACAGCAGCATGTGAATGATCGGGTGTTGCCACCAATACAGCATCTATGGAATTGCCCGCTTTATCGAGCATCTCGCGCCAGTCTTTGAACTTTTGAGCTTTTGGATAATCTTTAAACGTTTTTCCGGCATAATCCCAGTCCACATCACAAAGCGCCACAATGTTTTCGGAACTCATATTTCGCAGGTTGTTTCGGCCCATGCCACCTATGCCGACTCCGGCAATATTTAGTTTATCGCTTGGAGAAACATGGCCGGCTGCTTTTCCCAATACCGAACCAGGAACCACAGTAATTCCTGCGCCAGCCAGTGCAGTTGTTCTTACAAAATTTCTTCGGTTTATGTTTTTCATACAATTTATTAATTTAATGCTCAATAAATTAAAATTTTCTCTTACCCAATTCGAAAGGAACTCATTTAATCAATTGTAATTTATTGCAACCTAAAACACTTCAGCATTTTGGATTAACCTGGTAACCTTTTGGACAGGCAAATCAAAAACCATGAAACGACGGTTATCAACCGGTACAACAGAATGATTACTATATTCTTTAAAATTAAGTTCCTTGCCTGGTTCCTCAAATAATCGCATTTTACCTTTTTCAACATCAATTTTCAGCAATGCTTCACCCCGAATATGCCAATAACACAGCCAGGTTTTACCATTTCTGTTGAACACAAAAGCCTTTATATCAGGAGAATAATTCGCCGGGTTAGCGATTTGTTGATATGTTAAAAACTTAAATTTTCCCTCTTCGTCTTTCAGTAAAATGTGTTCCTGGTCTGGTTGTTTCAATTGTTCTTTTTGTTTTTCTGTTAACAATTCTCCAATGCGAACATCTTCCCAGTTTCGGATAATTTTCAGGTTATCCTGTGTCCGGGGATGGGCTTTCAATTCTTCGAGTTTACCCATCAGAGCAATGGGACAATCCCATGCAGCAGCCCGGCTGCATATATATTCATACATGTCGGGTTGCATTCCTTCTTTAATGGTATCAGGTGCCAGGTAATCATTCCATCCAAAATTTATTGATGTGAAATCCTGTGCAGTAAATTGGGCAGCATACATCGGATACTTTTGTGTTGCCTGCCGGATGACTTCCGGTGCAAATAAATCAAAGGCATTTCCCCTGGTTATAATATGCCAGCTGTAGTGTGATTTAATGGCTCCCTCCGATAATAAGGGAGTATTTTTAAATGCGTTGTAAACTATTGACTGTGAGCGGGCAACATGAAACCAATATGGCGGATGAACATCTTCAGCCCCATCAAAATAAACAAACTCAAATCCGGCATCATCATATATTTTTGCAATTCGTTCAGCAACTTCCTGTTGAATACTTGTGTTTTGATCAAACCGGATAAAGAGTGGCCAGGTATCTACATCGAGCAAGCCGAACTTAAATCCTTTTTCAACAGGCTTAATTTTTGAACCGAGGACACCCCGTGTACATCCGATGAACTGATAGGGATAGGTTGTAGTGTAATTCTCGTATGAAATTAACTCATTGCCTATTTTCAATAACCGCCGTCCCTCTTCAAGGGTGCAACCTTCGGGATTTTCCTCAATCTGTATAATATCTGATGAGTTGTCAATCGAATCAGCTAATGTAAAAATACGTCTCAGATTAAGTCTGGCATCCGGAACCGGACTGACATACGGATCGTTTCTGGCAGCTTTGTTATAGTGAATATGAAAACCAGGAATCATTCCTGCCTCTCTGATTTTTTGGGTAATGAGCTGTAAATCATCCATGCCATTGGGATATTCAGGCCGCCACGGGAAATGGCCCATTGACAGAGCAAAATCTGTATAATACAACACGATCATACGAAAACCACCTTCTTTTGCAAAAGCAATGTGCTCATCAATATTTTTTGTAGTTACATTACGTAATTCGTAATAGGAATATTTGTATTCTTCCCTTCGTCTGCTTTCAACTCCCAGGGGCAGGTTGTAATCCCTTTCAAGTTGATCAATCCTGTCCAATAACTTATCTTTTTGAGTTGTAATTAAAGCTGCCCCAACATTCCTAAGCTTTACCCGTTTTTCCATACCTGCATAAAGCAAATGATAATCATTCCGGTCGAATGCATCGATACGTGCAAATTCATCTGTAGCCAGCAAATTTACAGCCACATCATCGTCCCACACTACATTAAGCCATTCGCCCATGTAACGGCGTTTTTTTACGGGTAATTGAAGTAAAGCAAACTCATCAATTTCAGTTGGTCTTTTAATACCAAACTTTTCAATTTCGTAATCCAGATTTGTAAGTTTGAAGCCTATATAGTTATCAGTAATATTCAGTGATATGGTTGCAGTGTAAGCAATTTTTTCAAATCCAACTTTTAATTCATTTCCAATCCGGTAAATTGTGTCGGCCCCAAATGTTCGCGGTTTTGCCGGGTAGGTGAGAAAAAGTTCGTTATCGTACGGACGGTATTCTGTTATGGCAAAAGCAGGTGTATTTGTCCCTGTTTCAAGACACTCCTGTCCTGTATCTTTATGAATCAAACTAATAGCTTCGCCTTTAGCATTAAAGACAAGTCGCATTTCAGTATTCTCTATTATGACCTGATTTAGATTTTTCCCCCTTTCTTTTGCAATGATTTCATTTGTGAAGAAAAGGAAAAGAAAGAATAACGATAATATTTTCAATTTGCTTGTAACCACTGAATTAAATATTTCAAAGTTATTTTATAGAACCATTCTTCTGAAGTGCTTGATAAAGTTTCGTAGAATTTGGATGACCTGCAAATGCATCAGAATCAGGAGCATTCATTAATCCCATGTACTGATATATGAATATTTTCTCCACGTAAGGAGAAACCGCTTCCAATTGCCTGATTACCCGTTCTGCCGGAGCTGGCAAGAGAGCACTTTGATAAACCTGTCCTTCAAATTGAAAAACCTCCACATCAGCCCATATACTTGACTTTGCAGCTTTTTTATGCAACTTATATAAACTTTCAAAAAATCCGGCACTCTCTTCTACTTTGGTTTTTTCAACACCTATTTCATCCTGATAGGCTATAAAATCCACATTCAACTGTTCAATTTGCCGTTGATGTTTATCGTCTGCTTTTACGTTACGGGTTCCATAAGGAGCAATAAGCGTTTTGGCTTTAGGTGTGAGCTTTGCTGCTTCGGAAGAAGAACTGTTTACATAGTTAATAAAAAAGTCATCGTAATGTCCCTGTATTCCTGTTTCATTTGGATAATACCAGCCATAAAAGCTTTTGTGATGTCCGTATTTTTCAGCAATTTCATTCATCGCCCGGAGCCTGATTTTCTCAACCTCTTTATCTTGCATCAAAAAAGCGGGCTTAGTCCATTCTCCAAAAAAACCATTGCTTACAAAAAATTTAATTCCGTACTTATCTGCTGCCGATAATACAACTTCCAGGGGATCCTCGCAAGCAAGCTGATGTTTGGGAAGAAATTTCGATGGATAAAAAGTTTTATCACGAATTGCGGTATTCAGTAATACCAGATAACGAATACCTGATTGTGCGATTTCATTAATTTTATACTCCCACTGATTGGCTGTAAATTCAGCCAGAGTGGGATTCCAATATTTTCCTTCGGCCAAACTATGATGCTGAAATTCAAACCAGGAACCCTCTATCGGTTTAATTCCGGCCGACTCATTCAGTTGATCCATCAGTTCCGGTGCTAACCCTAATCCCAATGCAGTTACTCCTATTGATTTGCAAAAATTTCTTCTTGTAGTTATAGTTTTCATTGCTTACCCATTACTTCTTATTATCATACAACTAAATTTTTCAATCTCTAATTCTCTCTCGCCAGGCAAAATGATATTTCTGCGTTGATTATCCATATTGACAACAATAATACTTAATTCATTATCAGATCCTTTCCATTCTGCTGCCAAGACAACATTTGTTTTTTGATAGCCAGGAATGTTTATTGTCGGGTTATCTCCTTGAGGAATTATCTCTTTTATAAACCGACCACCTAAAAATAAATCATGATGCTGACGTCTGAAATTTGTACAGTTCTTTAAAAACAGTGCTTCAATTTCGTGTTCAGGTTTCAAAATCTTACCTGGCTCAATCCATCCCAATTGCGCACCCCATAAAAGACTTCGCATTGTAATGTACCTAAAAACCCCATTCCCAATGTTCCATGGAATATATGTATAACCGCTATAAATAGCTCTGTCGGAATATACCAGAGGAAAAAGTGGAACAATTTTTTGATAATTTGAATGAGGTGTGTTCACTATCAGCATCATATCAAACAAATCGATATAGCATTCTGCATTTTCTTCTGTGGTAAGTGCCTGTTCATTTTTTACATGTTTTAAACGAATTTCTTTTATCATATCTCTGTATGAATGATGCCACCAGTTTCCCGCTCCAAATGGATGATCATGGTTTTCTGCATAACAGGCTTCTCCGGCTGCGGCACCTATCTGGTCAATATAAACTCCGTCAGTTCCAATTTCCGTTAAAATTCTTTTTATTAAATCAGACTGAATTCCTTTCCAGATTTCAGATGAAGGACAAGTCACTGTATTCAGCACTTTGGAGCCATACACTTCTGTATAGAGCGTTCCATCCGGTTTTCTGCAAGAGGCTTCTTTCCCATTAAGTTCAACATACGATTTGGTATTGGTATCCCAAAGCCTGCCATTAATATAGGGAGTAACAAATCCTCCTGATGCCTGCGCTTTTTTAACCATTTCAGGAAAATTATCTTTACAGGGAAAGTATTCAGGATATTTGGTGTCAAAAGGATGATTATGCCAGTAATACCAGTGAAGTCCAACACCTTTTCCAAAATAGTTGAGTGCATCACTCACCTCTTTCATCGAATTTTCCTCAACATGCATCGGGCGCAACCATAAGTCAGCCTCTTTAATCCAACTGGTTATATTGGTTCTTTCAGGAATTTTATACTTTCCCCATTGGGTTTCAAAGGTAAAAGGTCTGTACCAGCGCTCAACGACATCTTGCCAACCACCTCCTCTGTAGCCCATTACGGTGGACCATGGAAGGGAAAATTCACTTTTCTTTGTCCACGCGTATGATGTGGTGATTTCGGTGGAAAATATGACATTATCACCTTGGTTGTTTACTTTAAATATTTTATCTGATCCCTCCTTGTCTCTAGTCGAATAATAAAAGCAACCATCGTCATTATGCATAAGTACCAGCTGCATGGTACCGGTTCCTGAAGGATAACGTGATTGAAGTGTGCCACCAGCGCCGAGGTTATATTCAACTCCATACCCGGCAGAAAGAATTATTTTAGGGTCATCGGGCCGTTTAAGGGAGATTCTTGGAAACACCAGATGGGTGACAACCCATCCCTCGGGCACTTTTGCTTCGATGTTCCACTCAGGTAATTCTATATTGTTATAGAGAGTGACGGACATAATAACCGGAAACAAATTATCGGTCAATACCATATTCCATTTAAAAAGTACTGTGGTGAAATCCTCATTTTTCACAACAGTTACTCCTTTATAATATCCCAACCGGGGGTGTAGTTTTGGATTTTCGCCATTCACTCCTCTGTATGTTAATTCCCATGGGTAGGTTGGTTGATTGGCTAACAAATTCTTGCCATTTACCTCAAATCTTTTCATTTGGAATTCTGATGAATCTGCGAAAACCAACTTGACATTATTGTTTTCAAGAATAATATCAGAATTAACAGACTGCCCCTTGGAAAAAAAAGGGAAAAGGCAAATCATCCAAAAAATAAATTTCAGATTAATCCTGATTGAGCTATTTTCTTTAATCATATTATTCAAAACTTACAATTCCAACAGAGCAAATCGAAAAAAAAATAATTTCAGGTTATAACTGCTTTACATTAAAACTAACATGTTAAGTTTTCTGGAAAACTCTGATTTATTAGTTGACCGGAGATTTTTTTAAGCATAAAAACCCCTAATTATTGGAATATTCAAATGCCCGGTCGATACCTCTTTTAACGGCATCCCACTGATTATACATATTTAAATAAATCATATCGAAAAACATCAATCCATCACCTACAGTTAAAGCTATAAAAACTGCTTCTTCTGCATCATTGGGTTTATTCTCGAAATTCAACCCGTAAAGACTTCCGCAAACTGGTACATCCCCCATTGTCACTTTTTTAGCATTCAAAATAGCTCCCTCTACACTCCATTCATTTTCCGAACCATATAATGTTTGCCCATAAGCTCCTGTCATATATAAATCAAGAAGAGACGCATAGCCATAATTTTTGTATTCCGGGGTTGCCCATGAATAATGAACGGAAGGATCATATTTATTACTTGCCCAATTCACACCTTCATTATAATAAGTTGAATACCATGATCCGGTATAGGTGCCAAATTTCATATTCGGATTTACTGCTTTTATTCTGTCTTTTGCATTTTTAAAAAAATCGTAGATGATTTTGGCACGAAATTCAAGCCATTTTTTATAATGCTGGCCAGGAACAACCTTATCTAAATTCCAGGTAAAAATAGAATAGGGAAAAGAATTAACTGATGCTCCAATATATTTTTCAAACTCTTTTTTGCTTTGCTGGGAGAAATCACTTTCAATTGAATTAAAACGGGCTCTGTCTAATATAATACCATCCAAATCAGAATAATTCCGAGCAAGATCTTCAATTACAGATAAAAGATATGATTGAACCTCAGGATTCACAGGGTTAAAAAATTTTGCATGTGATTTTTCATCATCCATGATTGATATTATTCCTGATGAATAATATAATTGCGTGGCCCAGTAGCTTTCTTCTTTTTCACGAAATAAAATACCACCATCGCGAATATTCCCACCAACCATTACATTTATATTTGCATACACCCGTAAACCAAGACTCTTTGCCTTTTCGATAAAGGTTCCTAAATAATCCCACGAAGCAGTTCGCTCAATGTTGTTTAGTTTTTTTATTGGGTCAACTATACTGCTCTGATATAAAACATCTCCACATGTAGGTCTGACATCAACTACTATCTCTGTAAATCCAGTATTTTTAGCCCTTACTAGAGAGTTTTGGATATTTTCTTTACTATTTGCCAAATACTCAAAATTTGCAGAAGCATCAATCCATAGAATTCTTGATTTTTCATTTATTGGAATTGCAGGCAGTTCAGCCGGAGGTTCTTTCCAAACAATATCTTCGTCATCCAGCTTATTGCCATGGTTATCTGTGCATCCAATATGTGCCAGAAGGTACAAGAATGCAAAATACAATTTTATATTCATAGCAAAGAGAAAATACAAAAGAGGATGGCTGAAATTGTTCCTAATCTTATTATCCGCGTTAAGACAGATAAGATTGATGGTTAAATCCAGCCACCCCCTTAATGATTATTTATTTTTAACTGTTTGCAATTAATATATTTCCCACAATTCTACTCCACCATTTGTGCACAAGAATGCAACAACAGCAGACTTTCCATCAGGACTGATCTTTACTTTTACATCACCGGTAACATTTCCATTACTTGCATAGTTTGGATCCATCGGAAAATTAAGCCAATCATTCCAGGCTCTGAATTTAATAAGATCCATAATTGACGTGATTTCGTTTGGTCTGAGCATCACTTTTCTAACATCAAAAACCTCTCTCATCCAATTGAAAGCATTCTGCTCAATCATGAATATATAATAAGCTCCATCCATTTGAGCGTAATCAAAAGCATGACCTCCACCTAACCACTGATGATAAACATCCTGAATGTGATGTTCTGACTGATAGATTGGCTGGTTGGTTGTTCCATCCATATAAGTTATGGCAACCTTGGCAACACCATTCTCATACCGGGCCACAAAATAGTTGCTGTTAGCGCCAACCTCTATTGGAACGATTTTAGCCTGCACACCCATGGTATAATCTAATGAATAATCGACCCTTCTGGGTTCTTCAGATACTACCTGGCCATTTTTGATTTCCCATTGCAGGAATGTGTTTTTATTGGAGAGAGCCAGGTAGAGGAAAGCATGATCAGTCATATCACCTCTTACATAAATTTTTCTGCCGACCTGTACTCCCGGAATATCCAGTACATATTCAAATAGCAGTTCAGGGGCTGCCGTTACTCCTTCCCACCAATACATGTGTATTACATCGCCTTCAGCAACACCAAAGTTACATGAAGCAATATTGCCGGCATCATCGGTGGCCATGTGCAGCGGCACTGTCCTTTGGAGGCTGCCCCAGTCGATACCTTCCATAGAGATATCACCGGCTTTTTCACCGTCAGAAATGTTAATGTAAAAAAATCCGCCCCTGTCGTGTACCACAACATAATCGCCGCTAAATCCTATCGCACCATTATTGTGGTTGGTAAAATTTAATTCAGTTGCCGTTTTTCTCCATAACGTACGGTGTTGATACTGAACGCTCAGATTTGCTTCGATAGAGTAAGCCTGCCGTGCTCCATCAGCTCCAACCACTTCAAATTGATAAGGTTCGGATAAATCCACCGGGCCCACAAAAGAAGGTTCAACTAGCGCGTTATTTGGAATGTTAGCTGACACATTAACTTTTGTCATGTCAGTGGTTTTGAGCCCATTAATATCTGCATCAATAACAATAACATCATCTGTTTCAGAATCTGCCACCGTAATCTTTGTTTCAATCAGATCTGAAGTTAAAAAACTAAGTGTCGTTAGTTTGTTTCCGGCAGTTGGAATCAATTCTTCTGGTTCCTGGCAACCTGTTGCCAGAATTGTCAAACCAAGAATAAATAATGATAGTATTTTATTTATATTTTTTCTCATAATTTCTCAATTTTTTACCATAATGGTGTTTGTTTGCACAAAGGATTATTATCTATTTCACTTTGAGGAACTGGTAATTTATAATAGCTTTCTTTAAATATTCGGTTCTGGTCATCACATTCTACCGTTTCATATATAAATGACTCGCCTTCTTTGGTAATTTTAGTTCCATGCATTCTTTTCCCGTCAAGTACATCAACGGCTGTTTTCCAACGACGCAAATCCCAAAGGCGATGTCCTTCAAAAGCCAATTCTAACTTACGTTCTTCACGAATAATTTGCCTTAAAGCTTCTTGATCAGTAACGGTAATATTTGGTAATTTGGCTCTTTGCCTCACTTTATTGAGGGATACTAATGCTTCTGATCCCCTTCCCAACTCATTAAGAGCTTCTGCGTGATTTAACAATACTTCTGCATACCTTACTTCATACCAGGTTTGTGAACTCACCCCGTCCAACGGGGCATCTTCATCAATCATTTTTCGAATATAATAACCTGTTGTGGTTCCTCCTGAACTTTGCTGAGCACCATAAGGTTCAAAGCCGTCTTTCCCACCAACAAATGTCTCAATAGTACGTCCTTTCCATTGTGCTCCATTATAAAGAATGGAAGCATAAAAACGGGGTTCTCTATTTTCATAAGGACTGGCAGCATGTTCCGGCTTGTTCCAGTCAAATTCAGTACCATCTGCCATCCGGTATGAGTCCACCATTTCAAGCGTTGGGCCTGCAATACCAATAACCCCTTCACTTTTATCTCCTTTTGGGCAATATAGTTTATGGAAACCATGACCTAAAGTACCTCCAAAGCGATAACTTAGAACTCCCTCTTTACTGTCTTTTGTCTTAAATATCTTATCGTAATCGGATTCGAGCTGGTATAAATTGCCCTCTTCCTTTATCACCTCTTCTGCAGCATCAACAGCATCCTGCCATCTTCCTGCATAAAGCATTACTCTTGACTTATAACCCCAAACTCCGCCTCTGGTTAAACGTCCTAAATCTGCTTTGTCCCATTCTCCGGGGAGGTTATTGGCAGCAAAATTCAACTCTTTTGTTATAAAATCATAACATTCATTTTCAGTACTTCTTGCTTTGAAGGCTTCATTCGGCCCATCAATGTAATCTCTAATAATGATTCCACCATGACTTCTGACCAGCATAAAATGCAGGAAGCCTCTGAAAAATCTAGCCTGAGCCTCCATTAGGGTTTTATCCGCTTCATCATAAGTTGCATAATTTTCCAGTCCGAACAAAAATTCATTGATTCTTCTAATCCGGTTGTATTCATAGGAGTAATCGGATAAAACCGGATTATTAGGACTGATAACTGAACTAAGGATTGTTTTGTTTACATCCCCTCCATTGGCTCCCATGACATGTTGATTATACTTTACTATATCACTGAACCCATCGTTCAAAGCTACTCCGGCGTATTTTGAGCCATAAGGACCGTATTCATATATTGGCTTATAAAAACCATTAATATATAAATAGGTGTTTTCCATTGTTTTCCAAATCTCAGTTTCTGTATAAACAGTGCGGGGTTCCGGATTGAGATAATCCTCGCTACATGCGCTTAAAAGAAAAATTGAGATCACAATGAGCAATTGTTTATTGATCTTACTTATTTTCATCGTTATATTATTTAAAATGTTACACTTACACCAAACTCGTATGTACGTTGTTGAGGATAGTATCCGTTGCTTATTTCCGGAGCTTCAGGATCAATACCATACTTATTCAGTCCTGACCATGTAAATAAATTTGACCCGGTAAAACTCAGTCGAATTCCATCTATTCCTGCAGTTTGAAAATAACTGTTTTTAATGGTGTATCCTATTTGAGCATTTTTTAATCGAAGGTAATCAGCATTACGCATCCACCAGGATGATGCCCAACCATTACAATTGCCTACTTCAGCTGCAACCGTGGTAAGCCGGGCAAATTCTGCATCCTTATTATCTGGCGTCCAACTATCCTCAATCAGGAATCTGGGTGAATTTCCGTTCCCATGAAATGGACGGGTATATACAGTTGCATCCACTGCTCCATTACCATAAACACCACTTAAAAACATATCGCGGATTGCTGCTCCCTGGAAAAAGATTGATGCATCCAGATTCTTCCATGAAGCCCCAAGATTAAGACCATACATCAATTCTGGAAAATTGCTGTTTCCCAAAAAAGTGTAATCCTGAGCACTCTCAATTTTCCCATCTCCGTTTAAGTCTTTATAGATTATGTCTCCGGGCCTGATTTGGCTGATTTTTTGAAGATGACTTAAGGTTGGTGTATTCATAATTTGCTCCTCATCCTCGTAAAGGCCTTCAGCAATAAACCCCAATTTTTCGCCCATCTTTCTCCCTGTACGTTTTTGATAATCCGGGGTATTCGGGCTTTCATTCATTTTCAGAATTTTGTTCCGCGACCAACCCAAGTTGCCTTTTATGTTGTAAAACACTTCTCCTATTTTATTGTTATGGGTCAGAACCAGTTCTAATCCTTGGTTTTCAACCTCACCACCATTAACTGTCCCAGGGTAATTTCCTCCTAAGGATGGTGGGAAAAGACTGCCTCCACTGATTAAAATGTCGCGGGTATGCTTATAGAAATAGTCAAATTCCATTCCAAATATACCTTTATCAAGCATCAACTCGAAACCTACATTATAGGTAGCTGTTTTCTCCCAGGTAATATCTCTGTTTACCTCTCCTGCTGTATATACAGAAATATACTCTTTATCACCAATGTAAATTGTTGCAGGATTTCTTCTCATCATATTCAAGTAGGCAAATTGTCCTACATTCAGGTCATTACCTAATACCCCGGCTGACGCCCGTAGCTTCAAATTTGCTATTTTATCCTTTAAATCACCAAAAAAAGGCTCCTCAGAAATTCTCCAACCGGCTGATGCAGCAGGGAAGAACCCCCATCTGTTTTGCGGGGGGAAACGCGAAGAACCATCATAACGAGCTGCCAACTCAAGTAAATATTTGTTGTCAAAAGCATAATTTATCCTACCTACAAAACCTGCGCGTCTAAAAATACTGCTATTTCCCCATACATTGGGTCTTCCGTTATTATCTTTGATATCATTTCCCATATCAAGTTCGTGAAGTGTAGTCACATCATAATCCACTGCAACTGCTCCCAGGTTTTCACCTTCCTGCAACGCTTCCTCAAATAAGAATAAACCGGAAATATCGTGCTTACCAAAAGTATTCTCATAATTGACTGAAGGTTGCAATGTTCTCCTGTAAAATTGGCTGTTTGCATGCTGAAAAGCCTCTACATTTGTTGCGGTTACTGAAAGATTTGTTAGTACTTCTGTATAAGTATTTGTTGCAATATCATAGCTGTTAACCATTTCCGGAGCAGCCCATGCCCTGCTTGTGGTATAGTCTTTATCGTAACTCATTTTAATCCCAAACTCAAGACCTTTAACCCAGGGCAATTCCCATGCAAATTTCGCAGAGGACTGAAGGATATTCAAAACGGAATTATTATAACCAACATTGTTATAAACCACGGGATTAAACGTGTTATTTTTATTGAAATGCCCCACTGTTGGCAATCCGTCATAAGTGGGAGGCAGGAAGGGAAATACCTTTGATGCCAGCATCACAGGGTTGTTCCAGGCCTGGTTTGACACGCTAAAATATCCGGATTTACGAATTTCTTGCCGGGCAGCCATGTCTAATTCCAAACGAAATCCATGATTTAAGTTCACATCAACATTTGATCGCACGTTGTATCTTTGAAAATCAAAGTTGTCAATGATCCCATCCTGAGAGAGATAACCTGCCGACAAGAAATATTTTACTGATTCATTTCCTCCATTTACATTTATATTGTGATGTGTCGAAAAAGAACCTGGCTTCATGATTTCATCAAACCAATTGGTATTTTGTATTTTCCCTTCCGGATCGCCATTCAATGCCTTTTCATAAAGGCTTTGTGTAAATATTGGCTCTTTACCATCCATTTCAAGTGCTTTATTATACCACTTGATAAAATCAGGGCCATCAAGAAATTCCGGGAAAAGGGTATTTTGATTGTAAGATACCTTTCCTGTGTAAGTTATTTTTGGAGCCTGTATCGTTCCTCTTTTAGTCGTCACAAGTATAACACCACCTGCGCCTTGCACACCATAAACGGCACCAGCAGAGGCATCTTTCAAGATAGATATTTTATCGATGTCGTTCGGATCTAACTGAGCAAAACTACGTTGTACACCATCTACGATTAGTGTTGCCGCACTGTTTCCCAAAGTAGAAAGACCACGTACCCGGATGGATGCTCCATCATATCCTGGTTGTCCTGAAGTTTGAAGTGATGTAAGTCCCGGTAATTTTCCAGCCAACTGAGAAGTGATGTTACCTGAAGGGGCTTGCATTAATTCTTTGCTTTCTATTTGTGATACAGATCCGGTTACACTCACTTTTTTCTGAGTTCCATAACCTACTACAATCACCTCATCAAGTTCTTCTGTATCCTGATGCATTGTAATATTCAGATAGGATCTGCCTTCCAAGGCAACTTCCAATTCAGAATAACCAACGTAGGAAAAAACCAGCGAAGCATCAGGAGAGGGTACTGACACAGAAAATTCACCATTTGAATCAGTAATTGTTCCTTGATGTGTACCTTTTAACAATACATTTACTCCAATAAGAGTCTCTCCTGTTGAATCTACAACTTTTCCCCTAACATTTACTTGTGCAAATGCGACATTTGTCGATAAAAGTAGCAGCACTAAAAACAGATTTCGTAAAAACCTGTCATTCCACATAATTTTTCGTTTGTTACATTCCATTGATTTATTTTTTTTGGTTATAAAAATTAATAAAGTTTCTATACTTCTCTGTGCAGTATCAATATTATCAATTAATTAGATTATAAATAATAATTAATGACATCTAAATTTCAGGTTAAGATTAAGGACCTCTTCCCAATTTCAATAAGACCTTTTTCATTTTTAGTTGAAGCATGATTTCTATGGTTTTATGGTGTTTTAAAACAATAAATCCTTATTTAACTTATCTGTATTGCTATCGAGTTCACTGTTCTATTTTTTTTTTAACCTGATTATAATTTTGTTATTCCTCTCTTCCTGTAATTAGTTTAACAATACGGTAATACAACTTCCGATCTGTATCATCGCCGGATTTCGATAGTTTATAAAGAGCATCACCACCCTGATAATAAGCTACCTTAAGCGAGTCAAAAAATCCATTTTTTTCATAAACATCCAGATAGTCATTCAAGCGGTAACCCCATCCCTGATTCTTCAAGGCCCGATCGTCAAATTCAACTTCCATATGCATCTGAAATTTTTGTGCTCGGCTAACGGCTTCCTCTAAGCGTGAGTATGAAATATCTTCATTAAAAAAATAGTTGGGTTGATAATATGCAACATTAAAGCCTAATGTTTTCCATTCAGAATATCCATCAGAATTGAAATATGGAATCCAGTAAAAATCGTACTTTTTTTCATACAGATAATCAGCTACATCATTTGCCAGGTTCCGGCTGTTTGTAGCTTCTTCAGCGAGCCAGTAAAAACCAACCAGTTCTAAATGATTAAAATTTGCATTTCGGAAAAGCTGTTCAGCATAATCAATATACCACTTACAAGCATCAAGTCGGTCTGCTTTGTTAAAAAATTGGAGAGATCGACCGTTCAATTGCCCCCAATCGGTTTGATTCGGAATTGGTTCGGGAACACTAATTATTATTTTTCTTTTTTTGAATTTTCCCGATAGCCGGTTATTTTCCCTGATGTCATCAATTTGTTCGTTCAGTGCATGTATGGCGTTACCTTTTGCAAAATAGTTTTCAAGCAAATGTTTCCATTCATCCTTACGTGCAGCTAACGCTTGATAACCTGAAGCAAAGCCACGCCCCTGGCCGTTATGAATTTCTAAAAAAAGAAAACCATCAAACAACCATTTTTCTTCTCTGTTAATTTCAGCAGAAACATAAGGGGCAAAATGTTCCTTGTTCCACTGAATTTTACGATGTGCCCCTCCATCATAAATAAGAACAAGGTCGTTTGGCACATCATGATAGTATTTTAATTCTCGTGTAGAGGGTTCCTCCTTAAAAACTAATTTATCTTCATCGCCGTTCAACTGATTTCCGTACGAACATGCTATCATACTAAACATTAAAATTCCCAATAAAACAGACGAAATGAACATTTCCAGAAGGTTTCTCATCATAGCCATTTATTAATTCAAAAAAAATACATTACTGTTGCTAAATAAGACTTGCAATTAATTCCACTGCTGAAAAACAATAAGTTCCCAGAAATCATCAGTAGAAATATTTTCTAAAAAAAATGAATTATATCATCTTTTGGTGTAGTTTTGTATTGCAATTATTTTTACTAAGGCCTGTCCATGAGCTTGCTGGAGCCATGAAGCAGGCTTTTTTGTTACATCACATTTTTTATTTTTACCATATCAATTGATTTTATTTTTTATTATTGACTTTCTAAATAAGATTTTTCCTTCTTAACACCAGAGCACCTGCACCCTGTATGGCAGCATCTGCACCTACAGAACTAAAGGTAAGTTCACAAGAATGAAGAAGCAATGAAAGAGATGTGTGCATCATTCCCGACTTTATTGAGTCCAGTAATATATCTTTAGCTGAAGCAAATTTTCCACCAATAATAATTATTCCCGGATTCAGTAAATTTATGATATTACCCAATGCTTGTCCAAGTTTAAAACCAATATTATGGGTTAATGAAATAGATAAAGCATCACCTTCTCTGGCAGCTTTTAAAATTTTTTTAAAGCTCACTTCGTGATTATTTCTATTTAGTACAAGCAATGAAGTTTCGCCTGCCTCAATATGTTCTTTAAAATTTTCTTCCAAGGCATACCCTGAGACTTCCGTACCCAGACACCCTCTTTTCCCACACAAACACAATTTGCTGGATTCCATAATCTGCATGTGGCCAAATTCACCTGCAAAACCATTCTCACCATCTACAATTTCTCCGTTTGTAATCATTGCCAGCCCTAGACCCTGACTTAAATTGACCACGAAGGCATTTTTTACATTACGGGCTTTGCCAAAAACCTGCTCTGCAAGTCCTATTAAATGAGTATCATTGTCAACGTAAACCGGGAAATGAAAACTTTTTTCAAAATACTCCACCAAAGAATTTTCTAAAAAATTAAAATAATTGTAGGAAGTACCTGTTTTAGAACTTATCCGTCCGGTAATTCCTATTCCCATACCTAAAATTTTATTTTTGTTAATTCCCGATTGATTTATCGATTGATTAATGAAAAAGGAAACTTCTTCCAAACATTTTGGTGTATTCTCAAGAATAAATCCTTCAAATTCAACAGAATATTCTTCCTCCATTGAAAGGTTGTAAATTGAGACCGAAAGGCCTCTCAATAAAATAGTTACACCAATGGAGTATGCGTAATTTTTATCAACCTTATATATGAAAGGACGTCTTCCATTTTCTGTCTCCTTTTTCCCTGACTCAACAATGACTTGTTGGTCAATAAGTTCATTTATCAGTCTTGTACCTGTTGGAACACTTAATCTTACTTTTTTGCATAACTCTGGTATTGTTAAAGCTTGCTCAGCTTTATTAAGAATTGAGACAATCTTTCTCTTTTGAGCAAGTTGTCTGCCTTCATTACTTACATCTGCGATATCTTTAAAAAATAGATCCAAGGACGATAGTTTTATAACAATTGTTCTTTGATGGGTGCAAGTTTATATTTTTTTTTATTAACTACAAATGATTTTAATAAATTTATTTCTTTATTTCACCGTATATTTTTTTGGAAGCAACATAGTAGTTCGGCATGAAATAATTCATAATGAACAATAAAACTGAAAAAAATCCACACTGAATAACTGAAAAATATATTTTCTGTTTCCTGTTTTCATATTCCTGTGTATATTTGAGGTTCTTTTTTTTTATCACTCAAATTGAAAAATGGGCGAAACAGAATTTGTCATTGTATTAACCGAGCATCGTTTCCTGGGAAATGTTTTCCAGCCTTTCCTCATTCATAAAAAAGACAAATTTTATTCAACCGAAAAGGTGGTAAAACCTTTCGACCTCGGGCAGGCCGGTTACCAGCTGAAGCCTTATGAAAAGGAGCTGGTTTTGCTCACCGACAAATATAGCGACGAGCGCCTGATGAAGCGATTTTCGCGCGCCAAAAATGTTACCGATTTTTATTCCTCCCTCGAACCATCCTGGTTTCAGAAAAATGTTGTTCCCTTTATGGAGGAATGTATGTTTGCAGTGGTGCGTATTTTAATGCTGAGCCCCGTGCGCCTGCTGAACAAAGAAGTAAAATATGCCAACCTGTACGATGAAGATGAGATAAAAGTGACCCCGTTTTTTGCCAAACCGGTTTTTCATTTTGAACGCACCCCTGAGGAAACACACTACCGGTTGAAAATACTGCAGGAGGGAAAAGAGATTCCGCTGTTAAACCGGAAAATCAGGATAGTTACCAATTGGCCGTGCTCTTTTATTTTCCGCGATCAGTTAATTATTTTTGAAAAGCTGGATGCCAAAAAGCTGACACCGTTTTTATCCAGGGAATATGTTTCTGTACCCCGTTCAATGGAAGAGAAGTATTATTCGGGTTTTGTGCGGAAAACCATTCGCGATTTTGATGTGAAAGCCGATGGTTTTTTCCTGAATGCAGGAGATTCGGATAAAAAGGCAGTGTTGTCGCTGGAGAAAAACCTGAGGTTTGAACCCTGTTTTGTTTTGACTTTCCGCTACGGAGATGAGTCATTTCTTCACAATGCCAGCCGCACTGTGGCTGTTCAGTTTCAGAAAAAAAACAATGATTTTTTATTCAGGAAAGTAAAGCGTGATTTCGACTGGGAGAAACGGGTGTTTGAATACCTTTCGGAGCTTGGTTTGCGCGAAAAGGACGGTTATTTTACGCTGAACGGAATCGATTTGCTGGAGTCTGCCGATGCCCTCTATTATTTGGTGAACTGGCTGAACAAGGAACAAAACCGACTGAACGAAAAGGGAATTCTGGTGGAACAGGGCAGGCTCGAAAAAAACTATTTTACCGGGGAACAGAAAATTGAAGTGAAAACGCGGGCAACCGACGACTGGTTCGATGTATATGCCGTAGTTACGTTCGGACAGTTTAGTTTTCCATTTATTAAACTGAAAAATTATATCCTGAACGATATTCGCGAATTTGAACTACCCAACGGCGAGGTAGCCATAATACCCGAAGAATGGTTTGCACGATACAAGAGCCTCCTGCCTTTTGCCCGCAGCAGGGGTGAAAAAATGCAGTTTGGCAGGTATCACTATTCGTTGTTACAAAATATTCTGCAACCGGGCGATGATTCCATCCTGAATAAGTTTCAGAAACTGTCTGGTGTGAAGGGAGCTGTTCATCTGCCCGAAGGTTTAAACGCTGAACTTAGGAGTTATCAGAAAACCGGTTTCCGGTGGATGTTCGGCCTGCACAAAAATGGGTTTGGCGGTTGCCTGGCCGATGACATGGGGCTGGGCAAAACCCTGCAAACGTTGGCATTATTGCAAAAACTAAAACGACCGGAAAAGTCGTTTACAACCCTGAGTGGCCAGACAAACAACGGTCAGCTTGCCCTTTTTTCCGAACCGGAACCGGGTGAAAAGGTACAGTGTGCCAGCCTCATTGTGCTGCCCACTTCTCTGGTACACAACTGGGAAGCCGAGATTCAGAAATTTACCCCGGCATTAAAAGTTTACCGTCATGTGGGGCAGCAGCGAAAAACGAACAGCGAACTGGAGCAGGCAGCCTTGCATTTCGATGTTATTCTTGCCACCTACGGAACTGTGCGAAACGATGTGGATCAACTGGCTAAACTGAAGTTTTTCTATCTGATTCTCGACGAAAGCCAGTATGTGAAAAACCCGACTTCAAAAACCTACAAGGCGGTGATGAAACTGCAAAGTGAAAACCGGCTGGTTTTGACTGGTACGCCGATTGAAAATTCGCTTTCGGACCTTTGGTCGCAAATGAATTTTTTGAACAAAGGTATTTTGGGCAATCTGGCTTTTTTCAGGCGTTATTTTATTACTCCCATCGAAAAACACAATAAAGCAGAGGAACAGGAAAAGCTACAGGTTTTAATCAGGCCTTTTGTGTTGCGGCGCACAAAGGAAGAAGTTGCCAAAGACCTGCCCCCGCTTATGGAGCAGACTGTTGTTTGCGAAATGGATGAAGTTCAGTACCGGACATACGAAACGGAAAAATCGATTATCAGGAACTCCATTCTGGCCGGAATTGAGCAGGAAGGTGTGAAAAAATCGGCCATGATTATTTTGCAGGGCCTTACCCGGCTGCGGCAACTGGCAAATCATCCCAAACTGCTACCCGATTTGGAAGCTCAGGAGTCGGGCAAATTCGAAGAAATCTTCAGGATGCTGGAAAACGTGGTTGCCGAAAACCACAAGGTGCTGGTGTTTTCCTCCTTCGTTAAACATCTGGAGCTTATAAAATCGCGCATAGAAAAAGAAAACTGGAAATACACTATTTTAACCGGGAAAACCTCAAACCGGAAAGAAGTTATCCGGCAGTTTCAGGAAGACCCCGAAAACCGCATTTTTCTGATTTCGCTGAAAGCGGGTGGGGTAGGGTTGAACCTCACCAGCGCCGATTATGTATTTATTATCGATCCGTGGTGGAACCCGGCTGCCGAAAACCAGGCCATAAGCCGGGCGCACCGTATCGGGCAAAACAAGCATGTGTTTGTTTACCGGTTTATTACGCAAGGTTCCATCGAAGAAAAAATTCAGCAGTTGCAGAACCGCAAAAGTTCGCTGGCCGATAAATTTATTAATTCCAACAATCCGTTGCAGGAAATTTCGAAAGAGGAACTGATGAGTCTTTTTAAATAGACCTCCCGGTGTATGTTTTTACCATTTTTATCAATTCTTTTTCCTTGAGGGGTTTCACCAGATAGTCGTTGCATCCGGCAGCCAGCACTTTCTCCCAATCGTCGGAAAATCCGTATGCTGTTTCCGCAATAATGGGAATGGTTTTGTTGAATTTTCTGATTTGCCGGGTAGCTTCAAGTCCATCCATTTCAGGCATCTGTATGTCCATAAGAATGAGTGATATTTCCGGGTTTTCACGGGCAATTTCCACAGTTTCAATCCCGTTAACCGCCTGAATAAGTTGAATGTTTTTTCCGTGGAGCAGTTGTTCGAGGTACAAAAAACTTGGAAAATCGTCTTCTGCCACCAAAATGGTAATCTTTTCCGGTTCGTTTTGAGGATGAATCGGGTGAATTTCGTTTTTCGATGTAGTGCCGTCGGCAGGTTTAAACGGGATGGAACAGAAAAATGTACTGCCTTTACCCTGCTCTGATTTTACCCAAAGTTCGCCACCCAATGCTTTGGAATATGCCTTTGCAATGGACAGCCCGAGACCTGATCCTTCGTGGCCTCTCGACGTACTCAAATCGGCCTGCACAAACCGGTGGAAAATTGCATCAATCCGGTCTGCAGGTATCCCTGTTCCGGTATCTTTCACATAAAAAACCATGTGTTCGCCATCGAGGTAATTTCCAATTTCGATGCTTCCTTGCTTTGTAAACTTTATGGCATTTTTAATCAGGTTTGAAAGTATGCTTTCCAGCTTGATTTTATCGGTTACAATAAATACCGCATTTTTGCCGGCTTTTGATGAAAGACTTAATTTCAGTCCTTTTTCCTCTGTCTGGACTTTGAAAAACCGGTGAAAATAATTCAGGGTTTCCCGAATATCAACTTCAGAAAAGGAAAGCTCTGTTTCACCCGATTCAATTTTCGATATTTCTATAATGTCGTTAATGGTATCAAGTAATCTTTGTCCGCTTTTGTTCACAATGTCAAGGAATTCTTTTCTGTTTTTTTCTTCCAGCTCGGGTCGGTTAAGCAGGTTTAAAAAACCGATAATTCCATTCATGGGGGTTCTTATTTCGTGGCTCATGTTTGCCAGGAAAGCCGATTTTAAACGGTCGCTTTGTTCTGCTTTTTTCTTAGCTGCTTTCAGGTCCTCAATCATTTTTGTTTTCTGAATAACCAGACTAAGCTCATGCGCAATCATTTCCATTAACTTCATATCGTTTTGGTCATAAGCTGCAGGGTCGCTATAGCTTTGAACCACCATGGCGCCAACCGCTTTATGGGCAGCCATTATGGGCACACCGAGCCAGCATTTGGCAGGAGCACCCAGTAGTTTGTGAGAATATATAGCTGCAAACCTGCCGATTTCTTGCTCGTTCATCAGAATACTTTTCCCAAGTTTTACCACCTGTCCCGACAATGAATTTTGTGCCTTCCAAACCGTAAAATCATCTTCTTCATCTTTATAGATAACTCTTCGCAGGGTGTCTTCACCGGGTTGATAAATGGCAATAAAGAAATTGGTGGCATCCATCACTTTGTTCAACTCGTTTTGTGCCACACCCAAAAGTTTCTCCAGGGTAACATCTCTTAAAGATGTATATGCAATGTTGTACAAAATATCCTGCACCATTAACTGTAACTGAAGCTTTTCGTCTAGTAGTTTCTTCTGAATTACAATTCCTGCCTGTTTTACAAATAATTCAAGAACATTTTTATCGGTTATATCAGCTTTGTTTTTGGTGAAAATGTGTACAGCCGATAACAGGTCATTCTCTTTGTTTATGCCAATGGTGTAAATTTTATGAATGTTTAATTGTTTTTGAAGATAGGTGGCAATTTTGGCAGGAAACTCTGTCGATGCAAAATCGGCCAAACCGCCTTTGAATTCATGAAAAATCCCCGATTTCCATAATTTCTTGTGCAGCGGGAGGATTTTATATTTTTCGTGAAATGGATTGAACCCTGTAACCTCCAGGGTTTTCTTCAAAAAACTTTTTTCAAGACCTTCCACATGAATTAACCTGGTTTCCCATTTTTGCTCATCTACTGAAACAATGAGCACAACCGAGTCGGGAAGTTGTTTGTGTATGTGCAGGCAGATGTATTTGTAAATGGAATTTACATCGGGAAGATCAATCATCTCAGTAGCAGACTGGCTTAGAAATTCAAAATTTCCGTGGGGTTGCGCCTCTGATATTTCTATTGCTTTTCTTTTGGTCCTTCTGTCTTCTGTTTTCTTTTTACGCATCCTGTTAGTGGTTTGTAACTTACAAACTCAAATATAGGGAAAATTGGAATAACTTCAACCACCTGTGTTTTTTAAGGAGGGGGTTTGAACAAATGAACCATGTGTGAAGGATATTCTGAATTGAAAGAATTTTTCTGATTTCTGACTGGTTTTTATCAATTATATCAATTGTGGAGAACCATTTTCATTGATGTGAAAATGATAACCCGGTGCTTTGTACAGCTAATACACTGTTTTTTTTGACAAAGAGGTGTTTACCGTTTTTTATTCCTTACGTAAATCAGCTTGAATTTCCCTTTGTAACTGTCGCGCTGGTCTATTTCATATTTGCCGATGGCGTTTATGAGCGGTGTAAGTTTTTCGAAGCCGTAATTCCGGGAGTCGAAATTGGGTTGTTTTTTTTGCAAAAGACTGCCCACATCGCCCAGAAAAGCCCATCCGTCGTCGTCGGCGAGGTCGGAAATCGTAGAGGAAATGAGTCTGACCACCTTCGGTGTGATTTTGTCCACCTGGCTTTTTCGTGCCGGTTTATCTGTGGAAGTACTGCTTTCACTTTCTTTTCCCCTGCTTTCAAGAATTTCGATGTATATGAATTTATCGCAGGCCACAATAAACGGGTCGGGTGTTTTTTTCTCACCAATTCCGTAAACTTTCATGCCGGCTTCGCGAAGGCGGGTAGCCAGCCTGGTAAAATCGCTGTCGCTTGAAACCAGGCAAAATCCGTTTACCTTTTCGCTGTATAAAATGTCCATAGCGTCGATAATCATGGCCGAGTCGGTAGCATTTTTGCCGGTAGTATAACCATACTGCTGAATGGGAGTAATGGCATTTTCAAGCAACAGGTTTTTCCATTTTGAAAGAAAGGGTTTGGTCCAGTCGCCGTAAATACGTTTGATGGTAGGATTGCCGTATTTGGCAATTTCTTCCATCATCTCTTTCACATAAGCCGAGGGAATGTTGTCGCCGTCGATCAGAACAGCCAGTTTGATTTCATTTTCCATAATTTGATTTTTTAAATCCTTACAATACACGAATCCGGCAGCCAGCCTACATTCCCGTCGGAAAGCCTGATTTCTTTCCAGGTGTTTACGCTGTCCGAAATTTCCACCTTTACACCCTCGTAAAGCAGAAAAAGGTCGGTGCTGTTTTGTGCCGGTGCGCTCTTAACCGTAATCCGCGGACAAAATACGATGGCATGTTTGCGCTGGTTGATTTTTTCTTTCTGGCGGCCTGCGAAAGAGAAAGTAAATCCGGAAATTACAACGGCCAGAATTCCAAACCAGAATGAAATTCTTTTCAGGGAAGAACTGCGGCTAAAAATAAACAGGCCAAGCAGACCGAGAAAAAAAATAAATGCCCCGATGCTGATCCCAGCCCAGGCATCGGCCGGATAAAGGTTAATAATCCGGTTGCGCCAGCGTACGAAAAAGGGCTGCGGAAGGGCCTCGATTTCGGTTACCACAAACTGATTTGCCAGGCGCAGGTTAAATTCAATGTCTTCGTCCTGAGGCGCCAGCAATTTGGCCCGTTCGTAATTCAGTATGGCATTGTTGATGTCGCCGGCTTTGTAGCAAGCATTTCCCAGGTTAAAATAAAGCTTTGCCGATTCCTGCCCTGAATTTAATATTTGCTCATAAGCCGATACAGCCTTTTGGTATTCTTCGGTAGTGTAATATGCATTGGCTTTTTCCCACAGCACCTGGATTGAATCCTGGGCGGAAACTTGCAGGAATACAAACATTCCAAACAGAAATAAACTGTATTTTTTCACTTTGGCACTTACCATTTTGAATTATCTTTTTATTTGTTTTTCCAGTCTGCTCATTGTGGAAACTGCTTTTTTATACAGTTCACTGCGTGCTTCGGAACCGCCTGAAGGAGCATATTGTGCAAATTCGCATTGTTCTGTTATTTCAACAAAATCGTTGATGAGCTCTTCATTTACATTTCTTTTGCGTAATCCTTCCAAAGCACTTTCCCGGTTAAGATGTGCCACCGGAATGCCCAGTTTGTCGCTCAGATAACCCCAGAAAGCTTTTAAAATGGAATCGTGGAAAGCTTCATTTTCATTCTTTTTCATAAATCCAGCAGCTGCCTTTAACCGCCTGGTGGCCACCCGGTTGGCTTTTTTGTTCCGCATTAACGCCGCATTGGCATTTTCGCGCGCTTTTTTCCTGTAAATCAATACCAAAGCCAGAAACAGGAGCGTGCTTCCACCATAAATGGAATAAAAAAGCGGAGTACCGTAAAAGGTGGTGCCTTTCATACGCAGCATAGGACTTCCCTGACGTATAAACCTGATGTCCTGTCCCAGCAATTGTATGTCTTCCCTTCGCCGCGAACTCATCACGGTTGCCGACTCGTCGCCTGTTCCTTTTGTTACATGCAATGTATATTCGGGAGTGCTGCGTGTGACATACGTTCCGGTTGCCGGATTGAAAAAAGCAAAAGGAATGGAAGGTATGGTATAATCCCCTTCAAACCTTGGCTGAAACAGGTATTCCACTGTTTTGGTCCCGGATACGCCATTGTCGGTTGCCCTGACATTTTCAGTTGAACGGGGATCATATACTTCAAAATCGCTTGGGAGTTTCAATTCAGGATTTCGAATCAGGCGCAGGTTTCCGGTTCCGTTGATGGTTAATTTCAGTGTAACCGCATCGTTGGTCGTAACATCTTCGGAACTCAGCTCGGAATTTATGTTGAAATTTCCAACACCTCCGTAGAAATTTGCCGGCTGGGGAGGAAGGTCATTCACATTAATCCGAACCGGTGAGCTGGTTACGGTTGCCCTTACGGTTTGAATTCCGCTGAAAAAGTCGTCGAAAAAGCTGCGCGGACGCACCCTTTGCTGAACCAGGAGGGTCATGCTGAAGGGATTAATGGTTAGGGTTCCGTTTTGCTGGGGGAAAAGAACGGTTTTTTTCAAAACCCCCACCTGGTAAATACGGTCGTTATAAACTTCGCGTGAAAAATTTATCTGGTTGGGGATTTCAATATCCTGGGTGTAAAATCCTTCGTATGTTGGCAGGTTCACTTCGTCGAATCCGGAGATTGGAATGTTTGGGTCGGCATAAAGTTTAACCGTTGCAATAATCTGTTCGCCCCTGAAAACATTTTGTTTGCTCATTTCCACACGCAGGAAAAGGTTGTCGCCTCCCAAATCAACCGACTGTGTACTCTGTTCACCTCCGCGAGGGGTTTGCTGCTGTGTTTGGGGTTGCGATTGTGCAGGCACAATCCGGATTTTCAGGGAATTCGATTCTATTACTTTCCCGTCAACCTCGATAGTTCCCGGCCTGATTTCGAATTCTCCTTCACTTTTTGCCCGTAAAATGTAGGTGTAAGAGTAGGTTACTTCTGTGGTAGTTTGTCCGTTTATGGTGCGTATGCTGGTTGACTGGCCGGTACTGGGACCCATCAGTACATCGAAATTGCCGGTTAGTCCCGGCGGCAACTGCAGGTTCGATCCCCTTTCATTTATGGTAAAAGTAAGCCGGAACTGCTGTCCCATTTCCACGGCACCGGGCGCCGACATCGTAAACTTCGTTTGCTCTGCACGCAAGGTAACCAGAGCTAAAAAAACTAAAATATATGTTAGCGGTAGTTTAATCATTTTTGAATTACCATTCTTTTTCGGTTCTTATTCTTCTGGCTTTTGCTGCCTGTTCTTTTTTCACTCTTTCCTGAATATCGCGTTCGTCATTTTGCAGTGCCTGCAATAATTGTTCGGCATCCTGTGGCGAAATTTTTGTTTGTTGCTGTTGCTGTTGCTGTTGCTGCTGCTGTTGTTGATCCTGGTTTTGCTGCTGGTTTTGCTGGTCCTGGTTCTGTTGTTGATCCTGATTTTGCTGGTCCTGATTATTCTGCTGATCCTGATCCTGTTGCTGATCCTGATTTTGCTGTTGGTCTTGCTGCTGCTGTTGCTGTTGCTGTTGCTGGTTTTTCAGCATTTGCGCATAAGCCAGGTTGTATTTGGTGTCCAGGTCGTTTGGGTTTCGACGCAAAGCCTCCTTGTACGACTCGATGCTTTCATCAATCCGCATTTGCATCAACTGGCTGTTGCCTATGTTGTGAAGGGCACGCGCCTGTTCTACCGGGGTTTCAAATTTTTCGGCCAGTTCTTCAAATTTTCGTTCTGCTTCTTCAAAACGCATTTGTTTGTACTTTGCGCCTGCCAGGTTAAAATTCCACTGTTCGTGGCCCGGTCTGAGGTTCAGTGCTTTCTGGTATTCTTCTTCGGCCTGGCTAAATTTTACCGTATCGAGCCGGGCGGTGTCTCTCACCGCTTCCATAAACAGTTTATTTCCGCTGCGAACAAACTTTCTTTCGTTTTGCCCGAACGCGATTACCGTAAAAAATCCTGCAATTATCAATAAAATAAACCGCTTCATATCTTCCTCCTATTTTGCTGAAAACAAATTCACCTTCATTAAATACCTGTTTTTACGTTCAAGAATAATAAATTCGAGCAACAATAAAAACAATCCAATGGCAAAAAAGTATTGGAACTGGTCGTCGTATTCCGAATACACCAGGGTTTCCATCTCCTCTTTCTGCATTTTGTTGATTTCGTCGAAAAGGGCATTTAACCCAACCTGGGCGTTGTTTGCCCTCACGTAAATTCCGTTGCCCGAAGCAGCAATTTCTTCCAGAGTAGGTTCGTCGAGTTTGGTTATCACTACATTGCCATCGTTGTCGCGCATATAATCGGTTTGCCCGTTCCGAACAACCGGTATGGGCGAACCCTGTGGCAATCCCATGCCAATGGTATGCACAAAAATTCCGTTATTGGCGGCTTCCTGCGCTGCTGAAACCGGATCGTCCTCGTGGTTTTCCCCATCGGTAATAATTACAATGGCTTTATTGGTTTCCCCGCCGGGTGTAAACGAGCGTATTGCCAGATTAATGGCGGCACCAATGGCTGTTCCCTGCCTGGGAACTATCTGGGTATTCACCGCATCCAGAAACAGTTTGGCCGAATTGTAATCGGTAGTTATGGGCAACTGGGTATAAGCTTCGCCGGCAAATACAATCAACCCGATTTTATCATCTTTCATCCGGTCAACCATCCTCGAAATAGCCCGTTTTGCCCGCTCCAGCCTGTTGGGCTGAATGTCTTCGGCAAGCATACTGTTGGAAACATCGAGTGCAATGATGATTTCAACGCCTTCGCGTGTTAACTTTTTCAGTTTTGAACCAAACTGCGGACGTGCTGCTCCCACAATAAAAAATGCCAAAGCCAGCATAAGCAAAAAGAATTTGAAAAACGGCCTGTTTTTGGAGACAAATGGCATCAGTTCTTTTATGGTTTGCTGATTTCCAAAACGTTTTAATGCCCGTTTTCGCGCAAACCTTGCCCAGATAAAAAACAATGCAAGCAGCGGGATGATTAACAATCCCCATAAGAATTCGATATGTGCAAACCTGAACATTTCCATTTTTTCAACTTTTAAGGTATGCTCCTGAACACGGTTGTCCGTAAAAAGAGGCTTAAAACCAGTAACAAAATTCCTGCCATCGCAAAAGGTAAAAATTCTTCCGACCTGCGGCTGAATTCACGTACTTCGATTTTCGATTTTTCGAGCTGGTCAATTTCCTGGTAAATTTCCTCGAGTTTGGTATTGCTGGTTGCCCTGAAGTACCTTCCGTCAGTAATCGAAGCAATTTCCCTGAGCATTTCTTCGTCAATTTTCACCTCAATATCGCGAAGTTGTGTGCCGTAGGGTGTTTGAACGGGATAGGGAGCAGTGCCAACCGTTCCTACACCAATGGTATAAACCCTGATGCCAAATGTTCGTGCAATTTCGGCTGCGGTAAGCGGGGCAATTTCGCCCATGTTGTTTTCGCCGTCGGTGAGCAGAATTACCACACGGCTGATGGCGTCGCTGTCTTTTAACCGTGCCACGGCCGTTGCCAGCCCGTTACCAATGGCCGTTCCATCCTGAATCATGCCGGTTTGAATATCCTTGAACAGATTGAGCAATACGGCACGGTCGGTTGTCAGCGGAACCTGCGTAAATGCTTCACCTGCAAAAACCACCAGTCCGATGCGATCGTACTGCCTGCCCGAAATGAATTCCATGGCCACTTTTTTTGCCGCTTCCAAACGGTCGGGTGTAAAATCTTTGGCCAGCATACTGGTTGAAATATCGAGCGAAATAACAATATCAATCCCTTCGGTAGTCACGTTTTCAAAATCGGCAGATGATTGCGGCCGCGCCAGAACTACCGTAAAGGCCGCAATGGCAATCATCTGCAACAAAAAAACCACATGCCGCAAATAATGCCTGATGGTTTTGGGAGCTTTAATTACCGGTGCTGTGGAAGAAATCCGGATGCTGGCGGTATTTCTTTTCTGCCTGAATACATACCAGGCTGTCATTGGCACAATCACCAGCAACAGGTAGAAAAATTCCGGGTTTTTAAATGTCAGTCCTTCAAACATCCTTCTCTATTTAATTTCAACATCTTCTCCTTCTTCATCTCTTGTTTCATCGGGGGCTTCCGGTTTTTTTTCTTCCGGTTTGGTATCGTTTATAAAGAAATAGGCATTCACCAGTGTCATGTTGTCATCGTCGGGCGAGGTTTGGTATTTGGCAAACTTTACCAAATCGGCCAGTTTCAGTATTTGGCTGAGGTTTGCAAAGGTTTTGTCTTTCAGCAACCCTTTTTGTTTTCTGAAACTTTCAATCGTCTCATCCGAAGTTTGTTCCATAGCCGGAATCTCAAAACGATCCTCGATGTATTTTCTGAGCGCTTCGGTAACCTCGCTGTAATATTGTTTTATTTTTCCCTGCTGCCATATTTTTTCCTTTTTTATCCGGTCGAGTTCGCGCAAGGCAATAATATGCGCAGGCTCTTTCGGTTTTTTCGGCAAAACAAAAATGGGCTGGTTGTTTTTCCTTCTTTTGATGGCATAAAAAATAAAAAACAGAATGGCCAGGATGAGGATTGCTCCAAGAATGTATGGTATTACTTCCTTTAAAGTTACCGGTGCATCGTAGGGGTATTTTATGTCAGTAGGCCCGCGTGTGGTATCAATCTCCATGGAATAAACATTCAGGGTTACCCCGTTGGTGGGAATAGAGTCGAGCCTGTCGTCGAGGTCAATTTTAAACCAGAATGGCGGAATGCGGTAAGAACCGCTGTCGAACGAAGTAATTAAAAACGACTGAATCTGTTTCTGAAAGGTTTCGTCGTCCAGTTCGAAGGTGTCGGTTTCCGAACGGCTGAGTACTTCAATATATTCAGCCAGCGTGTCAGGAACATTCGGGAAAATAACATCCACATTTTTCGGGTGGTCGATTTCCAGAAACAGCTTCACCTGGTCGCCCAGCAAAATGTTGGTTGAATCGATGCTTGCAGTAGCTTTAATGCGCTGTGCATTTGCAGTTGCTGAAAGCAGAATCAGTACTAAAAATGAGCCTATTTTGGTTTTTAAATTCATCTTCATCATTGTTTAACAGCCCTCTTTTTAAACAGGGTCATCAACGATTTTACATAGTCTTCGCGGGTGTTAATGGAAACGTAATCCACTCCGCATTTTTTAAACAGTGAATCGAGCCGGTTTATATGATTTTTCCAGAAATCGGCATAAATTTTCCGGATTTTGCGCGAACTGCTGTCCACCAAGACGTATTTTCCGGTTTCGGCGTCTTTCAGTTTAACCATTCCAATGGGTGGAAGCTCCCGCTCGCGGTCGTCATAAATTTTTAGTGCAACCACATCGTGTTTATTGTTGGCAATGGAAAGGGTTAACTCCAACCCGGGATTATCGTCTATAAAATCGGAAATGACAAACGCCGTGCACCGTTTTTTAATGGCATTTGTCAGATATCGAACTGCCTGAGTGATGTCGGTTCCGGTATGTTCCGGTTGGAAATCGATCAATTCACGAATAATACGCAAAATATGGCTTTTCCCTTTTTTGGGCGGAATGAATTTTTCAATGGTGTCGGAAAAGAAAATCACCCCGATTTTATCGTTGTTTTGAATGGCAGAAAAAGAGAGGATGGCAGAAATTTCAGTAATCACGTTTTTTTTCATTTTTTCGAATGTTCCGAAATCACGCGAACCGCTCACATCGATGAGCAGCATTACGGTGAGTTCTCTTTCCTCCTCGAAAATTTTTACGTAGGGATGGTTGTAGCGCGCGGTTACGTTCCAGTCGATGCTGCGAATATCGTCGCCATACTGGTATTCACGCACTTCCGAAAATGCCATACCGCGCCCTTTAAAGGCGCTGTGGTATTCACCGGCAAAAATATTCCGCGACAGTCCCCGCGTTTTAATTTCAATTTTCCGAACTTTTTTTAGTAATTCACTCGTCTCCATGGGAAAAGTTTCAAGTTTCGGGTTTCGGGTTCCGGGTTGTTCAAAGTGAAACATGCAACCAGAAACCAGCAACCAGCAACCGGATTATGGTACTTCAACCGTATTCAGAATATCTGTAATAATATCTTCCGAAGTAATGTTGTTGGCTTCTGCCTCGTAGCTCAGCCCCAGGCGGTGGCGCAATACATCGCGGCAAACAGCCCGCACATCTTCAGGAATCACGTATCCGCGTCGTTTGATAAAGGCAAAAGCTTTGGCCGCCTGTGCCAGACTGATTCCAGCCCTGGGTGATGCTCCGTAAGAAATCATTTCCTGGTATTTTTCCAGTTGGTACTGTTGCGGCTCGCGTGTAGCAAACACAATGTCAACGATATAATTCTGAATTTTTTCGTCGATGTAAACATCTTTTACCACCTCGCGGGCTTTTAAAATATCCTGCGGTTTTAAAATGGGCGATGTTTCAGGAAACTGTTTCAGCAGGTTCTGGTTTATAATCAATCGTTCCTCTTCTTTGGTTGGGTAGTTTATCACCACTTTCAGCATGAAACGGTCAACCTGTGCCTCGGGCAACGGATAGGTTCCTTCCTGCTCAATGGGGTTTTGTGTGGCCATCACCAAAAAAGGTTCATCCAGTTTAAAGGTTGCATCGCTGATTGTAATCTGTCTTTCCTGCATGGCCTCGAGCAGTGCCGACTGTACTTTTGCCGGCGCCCGGTTAATCTCATCAGCCAAAATAAAGTTGGCGAAAATGGGCCCTTTTTTAATGGAAAACTCCTCTTTTTTCTGACTGTAAATCATGGTTCCCAGCAAGTCGGCCGGGAGCAGGTCGGGCGTAAACTGAATTCGCGCGAACTTGGCGCTGATGGTGTTGGCCAGCGATTTTATGGCCAGCGTTTTCGCCAGCCCGGGAACACCTTCCAGCAAAATGTGTCCGTTGGAAAGCAGGCCAATCAGCAAACTTTCCACCAGATGTTTCTGCCCAACAATCACTTTGTTCATCTCCAGGGTAACCATGTCAACAAACGAACTTTCCTGTTGTATCCGTTCGTTCAGTTCTTTAATATCCACCGTCTGATTCATATCAATTTTTTGTATTCTTAATGTTTTCGATTTGTTTTATTTGCGGCAAAATAACGCCATTTTTTGAGTGCACGAATTTAAACGATTGCAAAGTAAAAAACCTTTATATTTTGTTAAAATATATTAAGCCAGTGCAATGGCATTTTATAAAAGTTGATGATAACATAAAAAGTGGTTTAAATTCCCGATTGCTTACCTGCATGATGAAATGTTTGCCATGGGAAAATTGTTGAAAGATGATAAAAAATCGGGGAGTTTAGCCCAAAATAATGTCAGCGTCGATGCCCAACTCCGCACTGAGGCGGCGGGCAACTTTCAGTGTAGGTTCGCTTTTCCCGCTTAAATACTCACTTATCCGGGAAGGACTTACCTGTAAAATTCCTGCAAGTTTTTTTTGAGATATTCCCAATTCTGCCATTCGTAAACGGATAATCTCTGGCAAAGTCGGCCTGGAAACAGGATGGTATTGTTCTTCATATTCTGCAACCAAATCAGAGAGTAAGTCCAGTTCAACAAAATATTTGTCATCTTTTGGAGTATGATTTCCTACTATTTGCAGTAGATCTTCTATGCGTTCAACTGCCTTATCGTATTGTTTTTCTGTTTTTATTTGAGCCATTTTTACTTCATTTTTAAATGTTTTTGCAGGCAATCCGGTTATATTCTTCATGTGTTCCAATAAACCGGATGTAAACTTTTTGTGAGGCGAAAATAACAATTGCAACTAACCTGTAATTGTTTCCTTTTATGTTGAAAACAAAACGGTTGTTCCCTACATAATCAACACTGCTGAACGTTTTCTTAATACCTGATAAATCCTGCCAATTTGCTTTTGTTGTTTTAAAATACCAATCCTCTAACGCAGTCCTTGAATCTTTGTGTTTTTCAATAAACTCTTTAATTCTTTTAAAAGTGACAACTCGCATCGGCATATATTTGTTCCAAAATTAGGAATTTTATTCCAAAAAATAAAACATTCTGTCTGTCTGTCTGTCTGTCTGATTTTTATTTAAACTAAATTTTTAAAAAGCCGGGAAATAAAAAAGGCTGTCCTTTTCAGACAGCCTTTGGTTTTCATTACGAAATTTTAATTTCTCTTGCCGGCTTCGGTTTTACTTCTTCCCGTTTGGGAAGTTTCACGTTCAGGATGCCATCAGCGTAATTAGCGCTTATCTTGTCGCTGTCCACGTCGTTGTGCGGAACAGTGAACGAACGCTGGAATGACTGATAGCTGAATTCCCTCCGGGTGTAATTGTCGTCATTTTCTTTCTTTTCTTCCTGTTTTTCAGAAGAAATGGTAAGCACATTGTTCTGGAAATTGACTTTGAAATCTTTTTTTGTCATTCCCGGAGCTGCAACCTCCAAAATGTACTCGTCATTGGTTTCCTTTACGTTTACAGCCGGCAGTGTGTTGTTCGGACCGGAAAAATTGGTTAGGTTCCAGTCCATTAAGTCGCTGTTAAAAAACCTGTCGAATAACGACGGGAAATTGCTTTCTGATCTTCTTGCAAGTGTCATGGCTAAACCCTCCTTTAATTTTTTAAGTTAAACATTGTTTTAATTTCTGTTGAAATACCATCAAACAAAATACCACGGACAAAAATGTGCCATTTTTAAGGGATTAAATGCCTGAATGACGGTAGATGTAGGTGTTGGTTATAAAAATTTTTGATTTTCAGAAAAATAGAGGGTGACAAATTTTCAGGGATTTTTCTGTTATTTTTGAAGTTGAAAATAAAACAGAACAATGCAACGCTATTTTGCTCAAATCAGTTTTAAAGGAACCCATTACCACGGCTGGCAGATTCAGCCCAATGCAGTTTCTGTGCAGGAGGTTGTGGAAAAAGCGTTTTCTGTCATTTTAAGGGATGAAATTTCAGTGGTGGGAGCCGGACGCACCGACACAGGCGTTCATGCCTCATTTTATGTATTGCATTTCGATACTTCAGAAGAAATTCGGGATTGTAAGAAACTGGTGTTTCGGTTAAATAGTTTTTTGCCTGCCGATATTGCCGTTCAAAAAATCTGGCCGGTGCCAAAAGATGCACATGCACGATTCAGTGCCATTTCGCGAACCTACCATTATTATATTACCACCGAAAAAAATCCGTTTCAAACCGAAACTGCATTTTGTTATCGCGGAAAACCGGATGTGGCAAAAATGAACGAAGCCGCAGAAATTCTTTTTGAATACGATGATTTCACCAGTTTCAGCCGGTTGCATACCGATGTAAAAACAAATTTGTGCAAAATATATCAGGCCGATTGGGAAATGGAAGGGGAGATACTCGTTTTTAAAATAAAGGCCGATCGTTTTTTGCGAAATATGGTTCGGGCCATTGTGGGAACGCTTCTCGAAGTGGGTAAAGGAAAACTTTCTTTGGAAGGCTTCAGAAAAATCATTGAAAAAAAAGACAGAAAAGCGGCGGGTACATCGGCGCCGGGTCAGGGGCTTTTTTTTGTAGATGCGGAATATCCGGAGGATATGGTTTCAGTATCTCAAAAGGGAACATGAAAATAAATTGTTTCAGCTTGTCGTTTTTTTTGATTGGGAATTAACTCCTTTTCTTTGGAGAGGTTTGGAGAGGCTTTTATAAAAAAAGGACGAGTCAACACTCGCCCTTTTCATCTAACTAAACCAATAAAACTAATCAAACCTAAACCTATGAACTAAAACTATACTGCAAAGATAAGGTCGAATTTCTGTTTTTGAGTTAATGAAATGTTAAAAAATGTGTTGTTAAACATTTCTTAACAGTTTGATGTAAATAAAAAAGGACAGGTCAACACCCGTCCTTTTCATCTAACTAAACCAATAAAACTAATCAAACCTAAACCTATGAACTAAAACTATGTTGCAAAGATAAAGTCCGATTTCGAATTTTGAGTTAAGCGAATGTTAAAACATAAGCAGTTAAATATTTCTTAACAATTGCGTTTTATTCATCGCTGCTCTTTCTTTCCTCGCCTGCAATTGAGTCGCGCATTGAAGTATCGGCCATAATGTTTTTGTATTTCATGTAGTCCATTATTCCGAGGTTGCCGTTTTTAAATGCATCGGCAATGGCCAGCGGAACTTTTGCTTCGGCCTCAATTACTTTGGCTTTCATCTCCTGTGCTTTGGCTATCATCTCCTGCTCAAGGGCAATGGCCATGGCACGTCTTTCTTCTGCTTTTGCCTGTGCAATGTTTTTATCGGCTTCGGCCTGGTCCATTTGCAATCCGGCGCCAATGTTTTTACCAATGTCGATGTCGGCAATATCGATGGAAAGAATCTCGAAAGCTGTTCCTGCGTCAAGGCCTTTTTCGAGCACAACCCTTGAAATAAAATCGGGATTTTCGAGCACGGCTTTGTGGGAGTGCGATGAGCCGATGGAGGATACAATGCCCTCGCCAACACGTGCCAACACAGTGTCTTCGCCGGCGCCACCAACCAGTTGTTTAATACTTGCACGAACAGTTACACGTGCTTTTGCAATAAGCTGAATTCCGTCCTTGGATACGGCAGTCACCGGAGGCGTGTTAATCACTTTCGGGTTTACCGACATTTGAACGGCCTCGAACACATCGCGCCCGGCCAGGTCGATGGCTGTGGCTACCTTAAAAGTTAAATCGATGTTTGCCTTTGAAGCCGACACAAGGGCATGCACAACCCGTGCTACATGTCCTCCGGCAAGGTAGTGTGCCTCAAGCGCATCACGGCTTAGCGCCACATCGGCTTTTGTGCCTTCAATGAGCGCACGTACAATAACTCCCGGGGGAACTTTACGGAAACGCATCAGAAATAACTGAAGCAACGAAATTTTTACACCGGAAACGAGGGCTGAAAACCACAGCCCGATGGGGATGAAATAGAGAACGATAAAAAGTAAGACGATTACGCCAATCACTACACCAAATGTACCTATTGATTCCATTTTTTTTATTTTACAGGTTCAACAATAATTTTATTCGTTAATATTTTTAATACTTTAATTTCTGTATTGTGATCAATAAAACCGCCTGTTGACTGAGCCTCCATTACTTCACCATTTACTTTTACTTTTCCTGAGGGAGCCAGTCTGCCCAGGGTTTTTCCTGTATCTCCTACGTGAATCTTTTCAAGGTCCATTGAATCAACTTTGCCGTCGATAAACGATTCCAAAACCATTTTTTTTCCGGTTTTCGACTTGAAAAAATAGAAAATCAAAAGCGGCGATGCCACCATAACAAAAGTAAGCGTTAAAAATCCAATGCCGGTTCCGTACGAAACAAATGCGATGTAAACGCTTAATCCCAGCAAAATAAATCCGCCAATTCCGGCAATGGTAACACCGGGAATAACTGCAAACTCGATGAGTAGTAAAAGCAGTCCCAGCAAAATGAGCAATATAATGGCAAATGCAGTCATGGTTTTAAATCTATAGTGGCATTAAGTTCTCTTTCTTTCAGCGCGTCTTTCAAAGGTTTCAGCGCTTCGAGTTTTCCGTTTCTGATATCACAAAAGCCTTTGTGATGGGTGATGAGTGTACACTGCACTGCCTGTTCGTAATCGTGATCGCAGATATCAATCAACGCCTCAATTACGTAATCGAAACTGTGCACATTGTCGTTGTGAAGGATGAGCGCATATTCGCCAAACACTTCATTTTGCCGTTCATCAGCCGGCTTTCGTTTAGTTTCTTTCGATGTCATCTCCTGCTTCTATTTTTTTTGCCTGCTCCAAAGTTATTCTTTTTCCGTTAAAATAGGGTACAACTATCGCATCTTGTATTCCTTCCTGCCTCACCTGGTTGCGCATTTTTTCCGCATCTTCCAGATTTGTAAGGTTTCCGGTGGTGTAAACAACCACCCCGTTTTCGTCGGTGTAGTTTTCAATCCGGCGAATCATCGATAATTTATTATAAAGCCGTTGCCGGTATGCCGGAACACCGCGGCTGTAGGCCCCAACCTGAATTTTATACACCAGCTGGCCCTGGATTTGCCTTGTGGCATCACTGTCTCTGGAGTCGTGTATGGTTGCAGTGTTTCCGGGAAGAAGTACCCCCGGAAAATATTCTTCCGTTTCAACTTCAGGAGTTGTTGTTTCATCTTCTTCGGTTAAAACGGCTTTGATTTTGTCGAGTTCAATTAAAAAGTTATTTATCTCCACAGAACCTGCAGCCTGCCAGAAGTCATTTTCATATCTTCTCGATTCTGAAAAGAAACGATTCATCATTTCTTTCAGATTGATGGATTCTGTTTCGTATGCAAGAATTTTTTCTCCCAGTGCTGCCTTCTCTTCGGGGTCGCCTGTTTTCCTGTAATCTCTGCGCCATTGTTCGGCTTGTTTCCGGTCATTATCCAGTTTTTCCCTAATCGCCCTGCCTTTTTCAAAAAGCTCTTGCCCTTCCGGGGTTTGAAACTGGGAATCGAACAGGTAGGTAATTTCGCTGTTCACCTGAAATTCTACCGGATTACCCGAAGGCAATGTATATGTCGGTTTCACTCCGGGTAAATCGGGAAGTGCCTGCCGGTTAATAGACAAATTTTCGGGTTCCGAAGTTTCGGGTATTTCAGCCGAAATCAGCAAACTGTCAGTTACGGAAGAAACCGGTAAAAGTGCAGTTGCTGTTTCTCCGGTATATTCAGGTTGTGGCTCCGTGTGGATTTCTTCCATCTCAACCGTCTCCTTTGGTTGTTCTGTGAATTCTTCTTCTTTGTGAATGAGTTGGGTGTCCGGCAATTCAGTTTTCTCAACCTGGCGAGGCGGTGGCTCTGTGGTTACATCCTTTTCAAAGGGATTTACCTGTTCGAAGCATTGCTGAATTTTTTGTGCCAGATTCAGCATCTGCTGTTCATTTTCGGGAACACTCATTCTGAACTGATTGTAAAAGCGCAACGCCTGTTCCCAGTTGTTTCGGGCATGGTGTTGAATGCCGAGGTAATAATTCAAACGGTCGGGGATCATGCTTTTTCTGGCATTTTCAAGGAATTGTAAATCGCGGTCGGTGTAATGTCCGTTTTCGGTTCGGGAAGCACCGTAATAATAATTTAACATCGGGTTTCCAGGGTCTTCTTCCAGCAGCAACCTGAACATTTTTTCCGCCTCAGGGAAATTTCCGGCATCGAACAACTGCATGGCTTTCACTGCCGAAACATCCTGTCCGCCCGCCAAAACAACAAGGTTTCCGGCAAACAAAAGAAAGAGAAAGCACGTTAACCTGATACTGTTTATTTTACTTTGCATGGTCCGCATCGTGTTTTTAACATCTCGTAAAATTACAAAAATTGTGCAATGCCATATAATTATAAGGATTTAAACATTGGTAAACTGTTAAAAAAGTTGCCTGATATTTATCATTAAATAACGTATATTTGTAAATCTTCGAAAAAAATAAAAAATATGACAAAACTGAAAGTGGGAGATAAAGCGCCCGGTTTTGAAGGAATAAGCCAGGATGGAAAGAGAATCGGGTTAAGCGATTTCTCCGGAAAGAAACTGATACTTTATTTCTATCCGAAAGACAATACGCCTGGCTGTACAGCCGAATCGTGCAATTTAAACGATAATTACAATGCCTGGATTGAAAAAGGTTTCGAGGTTGTTGGCGTAAGCCCCGACAGTGTGGAATCTCACAAGAAATTCAGGGATAAATACGGACTGAAATTTAACCTGATTGCCGATACCGGTAAAGAAATTCTGCAGGTTTATGGCGCCTGGGGTGAAAAAAGCATGTACGGAAAAAAATACATGGGCGTATTACGCACTACCTTTGTGATTGATGAAAATGGAACAATACGTGAAATTTTCGAAAAAGTAAAAACAAAAGATCATACAAATCAGATTTTAAAAAGTTTGAACCTTTAACCTGTTCTGAACATGACGAAAGAAGAAAAAACACAAATGAACAAAGAGAAGCTGAAAGCACTTCAGCTTACGATGGACAAAATTGAAAAAAGTTACGGTAAAGGCTCCATCATGCGAATGGGCGACCGGGTTGTTGACAATGTGCCGGCTATTTCGTCGGGGTCCATTGCGCTTGATGTGGCATTGGGAATTGGCGGCTACCCGCGGGGCCGTGTAGTTGAAATTTATGGCCCGGAATCATCGGGAAAAACCACACTGGCCATTCACGCCATTGCCGAAGCCCAAAAAGCAGGCGGCATTGCTGCCATTGTTGATGCCGAACATGCTTTCGACCCTTACTACGCCCAAAAACTGGGTGTTGACATTGAAGAGCTGCTGATTTCGCAACCCGATAACGGTGAGCAGGCGCTGGAAATTGTAGATAACCTGGTGCGTTCGGGTGCGATTGACATTGTGGTCATCGACTCGGTAGCAGCGCTTACACCAAAAGCCGAGCTGGAAGGCGAAATGGGCGATTCCAAAATGGGATTGCAGGCACGGCTCATGTCTCAGGCCTTGCGCAAACTTACGGCCAACATCAGCAAAACCAAAACCTGCTGCATTTTTATCAACCAGTTGCGCGAAAAAATAGGTGTGATGTTTGGTAACCCCGAAACAACCACCGGGGGTAATGCCCTGAAGTTTTATGCTTCGGTGCGGTTGGATATTCGCCGCATTGGCCAGATTAAAGATGGTGAGGATGCCACAGGGAATAACGTTCGGGTGAAAGTAGTTAAAAACAAGGTAGCTCCGCCTTTCCGCAAGGCCGAGTTCGACATTCTTTTTGGTGAAGGTATCTCCAAGTCCGGTGAAATTATCGATCTGGGGGTGCAGTTCAACATCATTAAGAAAAGCGGTTCGTGGTTCAGCTACGGTGAAACAAAGCTGGGCCAGGGACGCGAAACAGTTCGTAACCTGGTTCTCGACAATCCGGAACTGGCACAGGAACTGGAAACAAAAATCATGGAAGCCATTACGGGAAAAACAACAACTTAAAAAACGTATCAACAGACAGATATTACTGGGTGAACCGCGTCTGTCGTTTCATCCAGTTTTTTTTAACCAAAACAGCAATTTAAATGAAGGTTTTAAAGTTTGGCGGAACTTCAGTTGCTTCGGCAGCGAATATCAGGCGGGTCAGTGAAATTGTTCTGAAGCAAAAAAGCGATACTGTAGTGGTGGTATCGGCACTGGGGGGAGTTACCGATTTAATTTTGCAGGCTGCCATGGTGGCTGCTACAGGGACTGATGATTTTCACCCGTTTCTGGCAGAAATTAAAAAACGGCACAAACAAGCCATCGATGAGCTTTTCAACGGAACGGGAGCAATGGTTTACATTGCCGAGGAGCTACTCGACGAGCTGGAACAAATTCTTACGGGCATCACCCTGGTTGGCGAGCTTACTCCGAAAACCCTCGATCGCATTGCCGGAATTGGCGAACGAATATCTTCGCACCTGGTGGCTCAATTTATTCAGGGAGCCATTCGCACAGATTCTGCTGAACTTATTCAAACCGATAGCAATTTCGGAAAAGCACAGGTTGATTTCAGGATTACCAATCAAAAAATAAGGGAGGAATTTACCGGATTTAAAGGAATTGCTGTTTTGCCGGGCTTCATTGCCAAAAATGCAAAATGTGAATTTACAACACTGGGAAGGGGAGGTTCGGATTATTCCGCAGCCATTTTAGCGGCTGCGCTGGATGCAGAAGCTCTTGAAATATGGACCGATGTGGATGGTTTCATGACTGCCGATCCACGGGTAATAAGTAAAGCTTATACCATACCCGAGCTCACCTATTCCGAAGCAATGGAGCTTTCTCACTTTGGTGCAAAGGTGATTTATCCGCCAACCATTTTGCCGGTTTATCAGAAAGGAATTCCCATTCGCATAAAAAATACGTTTAAACCCGAAAATGAGGGTACGCTCATTTTAAGCAGTGCAAAAACGCCCAAAGACAGGCCTATTAAAGGAATTTCGTCTATTTCAGGAATTGCGCTGCTTACCCTGCAGGGAATTGGCATGGTGGGCGTTACCGGAATTTCCATGCGGCTTTTTACTGCTCTGGCGCGGGTAAGTGTGAATGTTATTCTGATTTCGCAGGCTTCTTCCGAAAACTCAATTAGTGTGGCAATCGACGGACATGCAGTGGAAGTGGCAGAAAGCGCTATCAGGGCCGAATTTGAAAAGGAGATTGAGACCGGGCAGGTAAGCAAACTTGCCATTGAAGACGAACTTTCTGTAGTGGCCATTGTGGGCGAAAACATGAAGCAAACCACCGGTATTGCCGGCAAGTTGTTTTCTACCATCGGAAAAAACGGGATCAACATTATTGCCATTGCCCAGGGCGCTTCGGAGCTGAACATTTCGTGGGTGGTAAAAACTTCGGAACTGCGCAAAACCCTGAACGTGGTGCACGAATCGTTTTTCCTTTCCGAAAATGTGGAACTGAACGTGTTCCTGATGGGGATTGGTACGGTTGGAGGCAGTTTGCTGCAGCAACTTCAGAAACAACAGCAGAAACTACTGAATGAAAAACACCTGAAAATAAAACTTGCCGGAGTGGCAAATACCAAAAAAATGGCCTTTTTAAGGGAAGGAATCAACATGGATACCTTCAGGGAAACCCTGGAGCAATCGGAAATACAATCGGGCCTGCAGGAATTTGTGGACGAAATGAAAGACATGAACATTTACAATTCCGTGTTTGTGGACTGTACCGCTTCCGACGAAGTTTCCGGGCTTTACAAGGAAATTCTGAATGCCAACATTTCGGTGGTAACGGCCAATAAAGTAGCAGCTTCTTCGTCTTATGAAAATTACATCGGGTTAAAAAACATTGCCAAACAAAAAGGAGTTAAGTTTTTGTTTGAAACCAATGTGGGGGCCGGATTACCCATTATCAACACACTGAATGACCTTGTAAACTCAGGCGACCGGATTTTAAAAATCGAAGCCGTTTTGTCGGGAACACTGAACTTCATTTTCAATACCATTTCAGCCAAAATTCCGTTAAGCCAAACCATTAAAATGGCAAAGGAACAAGGCTTTTCAGAGCCTGACCCGAGGGTGGACCTGAGTGGTGTGGATGTGGCCCGAAAAATTCTGATTCTGGCCCGCGAATCGGGCTATCCGCTCGAAATGGAAGACATTACCATCGAACGTTTTGTCCCCGATGAATTTATGGAAGGAACTCTGGATGATTTCTGGAAAAACATTTCGGAAATCGATGCCGGCTTTGAAGAAAAACGTAAAATACTGGAAACTGAAAACAAAAAGTGGCGGTTTGTTGCCCAGTACGAAAACGGGAAAGCGCAAATCGGTTTGCAGGAGGTTGACTCAAGGCATCCGTTTTACGATTTGGAAGGCAGCAACAACCTGGTTATGTACACCACCGAGCGCTACAACGAATTTCCGATGCTGATAAAAGGATACGGCGCCGGGGCTTCGGTAACGGCAGCCGGAGTTTTTGCCGATTTAATCAAAGTATCGAATATATAGGTCAGTGTTTAAAAACAGAAAATGTTTGATGGAGTTCTACTGAAAAAGAAAGTTTGGAATAATTTGGTGTTTTAAATGATTTTTAACGACCTGTCAGCGTCCACCCCAGGTAACTTTCGGGGCTGACAAAGTAAAGGATTAAGAAGTTTTATGACGAAGTTAAACTACATATTAAAATCGTTTTTCCACTACCTGAAAGCCAATTTGCTGGTAGCTTTTGGAGTGGCAATCAGTACAATGGTTTTAACTGGTTCGCTTATTATCGGCGATTCGGTGAGGCATAGCCTGGAGCAAACCACTTTCTTTCGGTTGGGCGAAACCACACATCTGGTGGCGGTTACTGAGCGCTATTTCCGGCAGGAGATGGCAACTGAAATGGAAGCCGACAACCCCGAAATTCAGGCTGCACCCGTTTTGTTGCTCGAAGGGGTGGCTGTTGCCGACGGCGGTCAGAACCGTGTAAACCGGGTGCAGGTTGTTGGCGTGGATGAAAACTTTGAAAAAATTGCACAATCTGAAATTTATTCTGAACTGGCAGATAATGAAATAATTATCAGTCGGAACCTGGCCGAACGGCTGGAGGTTGACGAGGGCGGAAATATTTTGGTTCGGGTAAAAAAAGCGAGCCTTATTCCCATGAATGCCCCGTTTGTTTCGGCAGAAGAAACCAGTGTGTCGTTGCGTGCGACCATTAAAAAAGTAGTGGATAAAGAAGATATGGGCCGGTTTAGCCTGAAAACTTCACAAACAGCACCGTACAATATTTTTATTTCACTTGACCGGCTAAACCGTTTAATGGAGTTTGAAGGCAAAGCCAATCACATTTTGATTTCTGCAAATCTGGGTACCGATGAAATTAGAAAATCGGTTGAAAACTGTCTGACCCCTGCCGATGCCGGTTTGAAAATGAAACACACTGTCGCCACCGGCGAACTGGAAATTTCAACCGAACGGGTTTTTATGGAACCCAAAGTAGCGCAGATTCTGGAACAACTGCCCGATGCAAAACCGATGATTACCTATTTTGTGAACGGAATCTCCACCAATCTCCACCAATCACAATTAATCTCTACCAATCTCCATCAATCACTTACCATCCCTTATTCATTTGTTTCATCGCTGGATGGCACTCAACTGGCCGACAACGAAGTTATTCTCACCAAATGGGCTGCCGACGATTTGAATGCAAAATTGGGCGATCCCATTAAACTGAAATATTTGGAAATAGGACCGCTGCGGCAGTTAATCGATCGTGAGGATGATTTTATCTTGAAAGAAATTGTTCCCATGACGGAAGTTTGGGCCGATTCTACCCGAATGCCCTGGCTGCCCGGACTCTCGGATGCCGGACACTGCCGTGAATGGGATGCCGGTGTGCCCATCGATTTGGATGCCATCCGCGATAAAGATGAAGATTACTGGACTGAATGGGGAGGCGCACCGAAAGCCTACGTTTCGCTCAATAAAGCGCTTGAAATGTGGGAAAACCGGTTTGGAGTTTACACAGCAGTGAGATACCCGGCAGATTCATTTGATGAAAAGCATTACAGGCAGGTTTTTGCCGAAAACATCCGCCCATCCGATTTGGGCATGGCGGTGGAGTCCATCCGTGAACAGGGACTTGCTGCTGCTCAGGACGGTACCGATTTCAGTGGGTTGTTTTTGGGTCTCAGCTTTTTTATTCTGGCAGCGGCCATAATTCTCACGGCTTTGCTATTCAGGTTGAATCTCGAAACCCGTTCGGCAGAAGTGGGAATTCTTTCAGCGCTGGGTTTCAAAGAAAGGCAGGTACGCAGCTTTTTTTTGCTGGAAGGATTTGCCGTTTCGCTGGCCGGTGGAATTCTGGGATTGGCCCTTTCGGTTTTTTATACCAAAGCCGTTTTTCAAATTTTAAACTCCCTTTGGTTCGATATTGTGCGCACCAATGTACTGCTCATAAAAATTTTCCCGTTTACCCTGGTTCTGGGGTTGATCATCAGCCTGGGCGTTTCGCTTGGCGCCATTTTTATTTCCATTTACCGTTACCAGAACCGCAAAACAGCCGAACTGCAAAAACGTACCGATTCTGAAATGAAAAAAAGCAGGCGTCTTGCGCTGGATGCGTTGATGTGGATTTCCCTGGTTATCCCGGTAATTTTGTTGCTGATGCAACTGATTCGCTCCGGTGCGCTTAATCCCATGCTTTTCTTTTTGTCGGGTGGATTGCTGTTGCTTGGTTTGCTGTTGGCTTACCGGAAAATCCTGTTGGGGATGGAGATTCAAAAAACCGGAAAAATCAGGCTGGAAAGGCTTTCATGGCTGAATCTGGCCCGTAACCGGGGACGTTCATTAACCGTGGTTATTTTGTTTGCCCTGGGAACTTTTCTGGTCATTTCCACCGGTTCCTACAAACTCGATTTGTTTGCCAACGCACAGGATAAATCGAGCGGTACAGGCGGTTTTCTCTGGTTTGCTGAAACAACCATGCCGGTGCTATACAATCTGAACGATTCTGAAAAAAGGGCTGAAGAGGGCATATACGAAGATTTTACTGCCATTCAGTTTCGGCAGGTGGAGGGTGACGATGCCAGTTGTCTCAATTTGAACAGGATTGCACAACCGGCCATTCTGGGTGTTGAACCTGGTTCATTAAGCGGACGTTTTTCATTTGCCACGCGCATGAAAGGACTGGATGCCGATGACCTCTGGACGAAGTTGAATGAATCTTTGGAAGATGGTTCCATTCCGGCCATTGCCGACCAGACCGTTATTCAGTGGGGATTGGGGAAAAAGGTTGGCGATGAGTTGCTTTACCAAAATGAAAAAGGAGATACGCTTAGGTTAAAACTTATTGCAGGAACCACACCTTCCATTTTTCAGGGATACGTAATAATTTCAAATGAACATTTTCTGAGAAACTATCCATCCAGCAGTGGTTCATACGTTTTTCTTATCGATGGCGAACCGGAAAAGGAAGAAGCCATCGGTGAGGAACTTCGTTCGGTTTACCGCGATTTTGGCTGGGAAATGGAATCTACGGCCAAACGACTGGTGGAATTTTATTCGGTTACCAACACCTATTTGAGTATTTTTCTGGCCCTTGGCGCATTGGGAATGTTACTCGGAACTATTGGTCTGGCTATAATTCTGGCCCGAACCATTTTGGAACGCCGCCGCGAAATTGCACTGATGCAGGCCATCGGCTTCGGTAGGCGGCAACTGTTTCGCTTACTGGTAAACGAATATCTGATACTGCTGGTTGCCGGAGTTTTAACCGGATTTGTTACCGCAGTGGTGGCAACACTTCCATCATTCATTTCCTCCAACACCGATGCTTCGCTGGGAACAGTGGCGTTGATTACCGCAATCATTCTGATTAACGGATTTCTTTGGATTGCCGGATTGAGCTGGTTTTCGCTGCGGAGTAAAAAGCTGGTTGCGGGATTGAGGGTGGAGTAGAAATATCTGTAGTAAGAAAAATTACAGTTTGACACTTCCACTCATTCGCTTAGCATTAAAATGTTAAAATGGAGTTTCATTTATGAAAAAAGGCAGTAGTTTTGTAAACCTACTGCCTTTTTTCATGCTTCAAAGAAGCTATTTTATCCTGACCGGCTTGATTTCCAGCATCAGGAATTTTTTCGGGATAATTTCATCTTTCTTTACATGGATTTTCACAATTTCCCCGTCGAAAGGCATACGAACCTGGTTTTGCATTTTCATTGCCTCGAGCAGGAGCAGGGTTTCTCCCTCTTTCACTTTTTGGCGGGGTTTTATAAAAATATCGATGATTGTTCCCGGAATAAACGAATAAATATGGTTTGGATTCGGGGCTTCCCAGACCACCCGGTTTTCAAATTTCCAGGTATAGGTGGTTTTATAAACTGCCCCCTGAACCACTAAGGTTTTAAAATCTTTTTCTTCTGTCATACCCGTATCTTTTCGGATTAAAATGGTGGAATTCCATGTTTTTTATTAGGCATGGAAACACTTTTATTTTCGGAAACTTTTAGTGCGTGCAGAATCCGGCCCCGTGTATCGCGTGGTTCAATCACCTCGTCGATGTAGCCTTGTGCTGCCGCCACATAAGGGTTGGCAAATTTTTCCTTGTATTCCTGAATTTTTTGCTGGCGCACTTCTTCCGGGTTTTCTGCTTCAGAAATTTCCTTGCGGAAAACGATGTTAGCTGCCCCCTCTGGTCCCATAACCGCAATTTCGGCTGTTGGCCATGCAAAAACAAAATCGGCACGCAAATGGCGCGAGTTCATGGCAATGTAGCCACCGCCATACGCTTTTCTGAGGATGACAGTTACTTTCGGGACAGTAGCCTCACTATATGCATACAATATTTTTGCTCCATGTCGGATAACACCCGCATGTTCCTGATCTACTCCAGGCAGGTATCCCGGAAGGTCTTCGAGCGTTACAATAGGAATATTAAAAGCATCGCAATAGCGAATAAAGCGGGCTGCTTTGTCGGAACTGTCGGTGTCGAGTACTCCGGCCAAAACCATGGGCTGGTTGGCTACGAATCCGATGGTTTCTCCATCCATACGGCCAAACCCGATGATGATGTTTGGTGCAAAATTTTCCATCACTTCAAAAAACTCAGAACTGTCAGTTATGGTTTTTATGATGTCGCGCATATCGTAAGGAATGCGCGGGTCTCCGGGCACCAGGTCTTCAATTTTTTTGCCTTTTTTGGGAGGTTTGGGCGGGAATGGCATGGCACGGGTGCCATTATTCCGGGGAATATAACTGATAAGCTTTTTTATTTGCTCGAAGCATTCCAACTCGCTGGTGGCAAAGAAATGAGCGTTTCCGGTAAGTTCGGCATGAACACGGGCGCCGCCCAGTTCTTCCATCGAAATCTCTTCGCCCAACACCGACTTGATAACGCTTGGACCGGTAATAAACATTTTTGAAATGTTTTCAACCATAAAAACAAAGTCGGTGAGCGCAGGGGAATAAACAGCCCCGCCGGCGCAGGGGCCAAGAATAACCGATATTTGCGGGATTACGCCCGAAGCAAGGGTGTTTCGGAAGAATATTTCACCATATCCTGCCAGAGAATTAACACCTTCCTGGATGCGGGCGCCCCCCGAGTCGTTGATGCCAATCAGCGGCACTCTCATTTTCAGGGCATGGTCCATAATTTTTGTGATTTTCCGGGCATGCATTAACCCCAGCGAGCCCCCGGCAACAGTAAAGTCCTGTGCAAAAATACAAACCGGTTTGGTATATATTGTTCCTGTTCCAATAATTACACCATCGCCGTGAAGCACTTTGCTATCCATTCCAAAATCTTTGGCACTGTGCTCCACAAAAAGATCGTATTCGTGAAATGAGTTTTTATCCAAAAGGGCCAGTATTCGCTCACGGGCAGTGAGTTTACCCATTTTTGCCTGTTTCTCGATGGCTTTATCTCCGCCGCCTTTTTGTACCTCTCTTTTCCTTTTCCGAAGGTCAAGAACATTACTTCTTAATGACATAAAAGCTTGTTTTTAGTTATAAATTTCCTTCAACAAAGAGTGTTTTAATTTTCTGTAAATCGAAACAAAAGTATAAATTTTTTCAGTTGACTGCTGTAAAACATCTGTTTGGGTATGTATTTTAACCTCTGTTAATACAATCAAATCGAATTATGAGATGTTTTGTTTGAATGGTTAAGTTTACCTGGCGGCCCAGCGGAATACAAAAAAGGCGATGACGCTGTATCCTATGTTGGGAATCCACACAGCCACCAGAGGCGATGTGTTTCCGCTAACGGCAAATACAGTTGAAATTTGCATAAACAGGATATAGGAAAAGCTAAGTAGCAGACCCAGCCCCAGATGAAATCCAAGACCTCCTTTAATTTTCCGGGAAGCCAGTCCTGCGCCAATAATGGTAAGTATAAATGCTGAAAAAGGACCAGCTACTCTTCGGTGCTTTTCAAGTTCCCATTCCACGGTATTTACTCCCCGCATTTTCATCGACTTTATTTCACGTTTAAGTTCGGGCGTGGTGTAGTTTTCCATTTCGTTTTTAACCACTCTGTAGTCGGTGGGGGTCATGTTCAGGGTAGTGTCCAGGCGGTATCCTTTTTCAAATTCTTCGTGGTTATCGTATATTTTACGTTTCCACCAATTGTTTAAAATCCATTTCCCCGACTCTTCGTCCCACCGGATATTATCCGCAGTTATTTTTTCCACCAGCTTCGAATCGTCAAATTTTTCCAGGGTGAAGCGGTAGCCCACATTATTGGCGTTAATGCTTTGCATATAGATGAAAACACCGGGTTCAATCTGTCGGTGAATGTTTCTCTCGCTGGATACCACCTGTAGGTTGTTGTCGATGTAAAATTGCCTGAACAGGTTCATCGTTTCATTGGCTGGTGGAATTACATAGTTTCCCAAAACAAACGAAAAAGAGGCCAGAACAAATGCGGAAACCATGTAAGGCCGCATGAGTCGCTTGTAGGAAACTCCGTTGCTGAGAATGGCAATGATTTCAGTGTCGTACGCCATTTTCGATGTGAAATAGATAACGGCAATAAAAGTGAAAAGCGGACTGAACAGGTTGGCGAAATAGGGAATAAAATTCAGGTAATATTCCGAAATGATGGTAAGCCAGGAGATGTCTTTCGACAGGAATTCATCCAGGTTTTCCGACATATCGAACACTACAGCAATGCTGAGAATGAGGGCAATGGCATAAAAGAATGTCCCCAGAAATTTTTTGGTAATGTATATGTCGATGGTTTTATAGAACTTCATGCCTTGTTACAACCTGTTTTTTAAACGTTTCACCATTTCTTTTTTCCAGTTTTTAAATACGCCTTCGGTTATTTTTTCCCGGGCTGTATTTACCAGCCACAAATAAAAGGCCAGATTATGCTGACTGGCTATTTGTGCTCCCAGCATTTCATTTGAAATGATTAAATGCCGGAGGTATGCTTTTGAATAGTGGTCCACAAAGGAAGTGACGTTGGTGTCGATCGGCGAATGATCGTTTTCCCACTTTTTATTCCGGATATTTATGATACCTTCTGAGGTAAAAAGCATTCCATTTCTTCCGTTGCGGGTAGGCATCACGCAATCGAACATATCCACACCCCGGTCAATTCCTTCCAAAATGTTTACCGGTGTTCCAACACCCATGAGGTAACGCGGTTTGTTTTCAGGCAGTTCTGCATTAACAACTTCGGTCATTTCGTACATCACTTCTTCGGGTTCGCCTACCGATAAACCGCCAATGGCATAACCGTCGGCATTGAATGTTTTTACGTAAGTGGCCGCCTGTTTTCGCAATTCGGGGTATGTGTTTCCCTGAACAATGGGGAAAAGCGACTGGGGATAGCCATATTTCGGTTCCGTTTTTTCAAATTGCTCAAAACAGCGGTGAAGCCAGCGTTGTGTCAGCTCCAGTGATTTTTTGGCATACCCGTAATCCGCATCTCCGGGAGTACATTCGTCAAAAGCCATTAAGATGTCGGCACCAATGGAGCGCTGGATGTCAATTACACTTTCCGGAGTAAAAAGGTGGTACGAACCGTCGATGTGCGACTGAAACCGGGCGCCTTCCTCACTCAGTTTCCGGATGTCGCCCAGCGAAAATACCTGGTAGCCGCCACTATCGGTCAATATGGGTCCATTCCAGCGGTTAAATTTATGCAGTCCGCCGGCAGCTTCAATTACGGTAGTCCCCGGGCGTAAATACAAATGGTACGTATTGCCTAAAATAATCTGTGCCTGAATGTCTTCTTTTAAATCACGCGAATGGATGCCCTTTACCGAACCGGCAGTTCCCACCGGCATAAAAATTGGCGTTTCAATTTGGCCGTGGGCGGTGGAAATCAATCCGGCCCTGGCCTGTGAACCTTTTTCAGTTGCTGTTATTTTAAACTCCATTGCCCGTTTTTTTCAGGGCGCAAATATAGCCATTAAACTTGAATAGACAGGGAATTTGAAGTCATTCAGGGTGTTAATAATTTTTAATTTGAGAGGAATATTTTTTCACCTCTGAATTTTGAAATTGAACCGAATGTTTCCATTTTTGACACCGAATTTCCTTTAATTAATCTGAATGCTGGAATCGTTTCAAAATGCTGCCCTGAGTATGCACCCTGTTGAATGGGCAATAGCGGGTACTTTTGCCCTGCTCTTTTTGGTGCGGGTGGTTTATATGGCCTTTTTTTCAGGGCGCGTTGCTATTCAAAAAAAGCAGGCCGGAGGTCAGCGAAACCCAGTATCAATTTTGATGACGCTGCGCAACGAAGAGGACTGCCTGCGAAAAAATATGCCCCGGTTGCTTTCGTTGAATAACGTTGATTTTGAAGTAGTGGCAGTAGATGACTTTTCACACGATAATTCGTTAACTGTTTTAGGGGCTTTCCGCGCAAATTCCCCAAGGCTGAAGGTTTCATCGCTAAGCCAGGAAACGCGTTACTCAGAAAAACTTTCACAAAACGTAGCGTTAAAAGCAGCACATAATGAGTGGGTTATGGTTGTGCCCCCGTCGGTAAATCAGTTCAATGAACTTTGGCTTGCCACTGTTTCAGAGAATCTGGATGAAGGCAAAGACCTTGTGGTGAGTTATTCCAATGTTCAATCCGGCAATAGTTTCATTCATTTGCTTTTCAGGGTTGAATATTTCTTTCAGCAGTTAAAGAGTTTTGGATTTATTCTGAACGGGCTGCCTTATGTGATTTCTGAAGATAATGTAGCTTTCAGACAAAAGAAATATTTTGAGGCAGGAGGATTTCGTGGAAAAATTGCAGAACCTTTTGCCAATCTCGAACTGGTTCTCAATGCTTTTATAAGCAAATCAAAAACCAGTTTGTTGCTAAATAATGCGGCAGTGTTTAAAAAGGATTTAAGCATAGGGCCAAACCAGTTTTGGGAATTACTGCAAAAGGAAATCAGTATTAAGAGACTGCTTCCCGCAGGCAGAAAGTTTTGGATCGGATTTTTCGAGTGGACAAAATGGCTTTTTGTTATGCTGTCTATTTTAATTCCTTTTGTTATTCCTGCTTTCCTTTCCATAGTTTCAGGATTACTGTTTGTTTTATTGCTGGCTCATTCGCTTATCATAAAAAAGATACTAAACCGCTTGGACGAAGGGAAATTATTCTTACCTTCGTTATTAGTTGGTTGTTTTATACCGGTTTTGAAGGTGTTTTATCGCCTGCGGAATTACAATCGCGGCCAAAATAAAAAATGGAAAAGGAAAAAGTAAATTTATCGGACAAGGCCCGGCTGGATTATGAATTGGTGCAACAGGCCCTGGAAGGTGACGAGAAAGCCTTTACCCGGTTGCTGGTCCGGTATAAAGACGCCATTTTTTTTATGTTGCTGAAAATGGTTAACAACCGCAACGATGCCGAGGACTTAACCCTCGAGGCTTTTGGCAAAGCGTTTAAAAACCTGCACCAGTATTCTCCAACCTACGCATTTAGCACATGGCTTTTTAAAATTGCCTCGAACAACTGCATCGATTTTTTACGCAGAAAAAAAGGCACTTTCATTGCTATTGAAAACAACGGAGATCCTTCGGAAAATAACGAAACCATAAAGCTGAAATCGAAAGACCCCAATCCTGAAGAGAAAATGATCAGGCAGCAGAAAGCCATTTTGCTGCATCATATTGTACGGAGGTTAAAACCCCGGTACCGAACATTGGTTGAATTGCGGTATTTTCGCGAATTTTCCTACGAAGAAATTGCCCGGGAATTGGATATTCCGCTTGGAACGGTAAAAGCCCAGCTGTTCCGGGCACGCGAAATGCTTTTCAAACTTATCGAAAGTACTGAAATTGGAAAAGAACAATGAACGGAAGCATGGAAATAATAGCCCGGTATTTTCCTGAGTTGACTGAGGACAGAGCGCTGCTTCTTAAACAGTTGTACCCGCTTTATACCGACTGGAATACCAAAATTAATGTAATTTCGCGTAAAGATATCACTGCCCTTTACGAGCGGCATGTGTTGCATTCGCTGGCCATTGCAAAATTTATCCGTTTCACTGCCGGAACACAGGTGCTTGATGTGGGAACCGGCGGAGGTTTTCCCGGAATTCCGCTTGCTATTTATTTTCCGAACACCCATTTTCATCTCATAGATTCTGTTGGGAAAAAAATTAAAGTAGTGAAGGAAGTGGCTGAATCGCTTGGTCTGGAAAATGTTTCGGCAGAGCAAATCAGAGCAGAGCAGTTGAAAGAAAAGTATGATTTTGTTGTAAGTCGCGCCGTAACAAAACTCCCCGAATTTGTTTCCTGGATTCGGAATAACATCTCACTAAAACAACAAAACGCCATTCCCAACGGGGTTATTTATTTGAAAGGCGGCAATCTGGAAGGCGAAATTCGCCCTTTTCGGAAAACTGCTTTTGTTCAGAACCTTTCAGACTATTTTGATGAGGAATTCTTTGAAACTAAAAAGCTGGTGCATGTACCGGTTTACTAATTTTATAAAAATTCATCCCCAAACGAAACACCCATTTTTCGTGCTTTTTGTATGAGTGGGTGATCGGGTTCAACCAGGCGTAGTTTCCCACCTACTTCGTCGAGCGGGACTGTTGTTAAATCGCCTTTTTTTATGGCTACCATTGTTCCGTAGCAGCCTTCGGCTATACACTGCGCTGCAAAAGAACCGTAACGGGTGGCCAGAATCCGGTCCATGGGAGTTGGACTTCCGCCACGTTGAACATAGCCAAGTACAGTTTCCCGTGTTTCAATTTCGGTGTAAGTTGTAATGGCTTCGGAAAGATAAGCAGCGGCCGAGCCTTTTTTAGGGTGCTCTATTCCTTCGGCCACCACTACAATGGAGTAAGGCTTGTTGTCTTCGTAGCGTTTTTCAATTTTTTTGCAAACCGAGCGGATGTTATAAGGTACTTCAGGAAGTAAAATAATATCTCCTCCTCCGGCCATTCCTGCATAAAGCGCCAGCCAGCCGGCATGGTGCCCCATAACTTCAATAATCATTACCCGCTGGTGCGAGTTGGCTGTGGTGTGTAAACGGTCAATGGCTTCGGTGGCTATTTGCACCGCCGACTCGAATCCGAAAGTTACATCGGTTCCCCACACATCGTTGTCAATGGTTTTGGGAATTCCAATCACATTGAGCCCTTCCTGTGAAAGCATACTGGCGGTTTTCATGGTTCCGTTTCCGCCAATGCAAACCACACAGTCGAGCCCGAGTTTTTTGTAGGTCTGTTTTATTTTTTCCGGTTTATCCCGATCGTCGTTCCCGTTTTTTACAATTTTGTAGGGCTTCTCCCGCGAAGTTCCCAAAATGGTGCCGCCCTCGGTTAAAATCCCGGAGAGCTGCGATTCTTTTAAAACGATGTAGTCTTTATTGATAAGCCCCAGGTATCCGGCATTAAAGCCTAATACTTCCATCCCGTATTCAACAATTGCGGTTTTTCCAACTCCTCTGATAGCCGCATTTAACCCCGGGCAGTCGCCGCCGGCAGTTAAAATCCCAATTCTTTTCGGTCTTTCCGTTGAATTCATAAACTAAAATTTTGTTTCTTGTTTGTAAAGAAAATGATTACCGAATTTACAAAAGAAAATCTGAAAATTTAAATTTTGCATGGGACAAATTACCAATGATGTTAATTAATTAAGGATGAGGTTAAAAGTTTGGCATTTAACCTTTTTCATTTATTTTTGTATAACAGTTAGTTTAAATGAATCTTTAACCAATTAAATAGTAAAAAAATGAAAAAAATTCTTTCTTTCCTTTTAGCAGGTGCTCTGATTTTTGGAATTTCATGCACCGGGGGACAAAAAAAATCATCGGATGATGCCGAAGAAAAATCGGCTGTAGAAGAAGCAGGGCCAAATGAGTTAACCCAGGAAGAAAATGAGCAGGGTTGGGTGTTGTTGTTCGACGGTAAAACCAGTGAAGGCTGGCGCGGAGTAAACAAGCAACATTTTCCTGCCGGCTGGAAAGTGGAGGACGGAACACTGTTCTGCCAGGGTTCAGGCAGGGGAGAAGCCGGCGCTGAAGATGGCGGCGATATCCTTTACAACAAAGAGTTTTCTGATTTCCATTTGAAACTGGAATGGAAAGTGAGCGAAGGTGGAAACTCAGGTATCTTTTACCTGGGAAAAGAAGTGGAAGGATGGCCAATATACAGAACTGCGCCCGAAATGCAGATTCTCGACAACGAACGCCACCCGGATGCCATGCTCGGAAAAGACGGAAACCGCATGGCCGGTTCCTTATACGACCTGATTCCGGCAAAACCGCAAAATGCAAATCCTGCCGGCGAGTGGAACTCGGCTGAAGTTTTGGTTTACCGCGGAACTGTGGTGCACAAACAAAACGGCGAAACGGTGCTGGAATATCACCTGTGGACCGATGAGTGGAACGAACTGGTTGCCGGTTCAAAATTTCCCGGCCTCAACGAAGACTGGGCCAATGTGGCAAAATCGGGTAACATTGCTCTGCAGGATCATGGCGACGATGTTTGGTTCCGCAATATCAAAATAAGGGAACTGTAAAAAAATTAAAAATTTATAGTGAATGGGGTAATTCTTTAAGATTTATCCCATTTTGTTTTTCTTAACCTTTCTAAAACTTTTTTATGAACTATCTTCCTTAGGTTTGCATAAAATAAATTAACCCAAAATTAGTTTTGTTAATAAATCAAATCAAATGCAAAAACATTTTATTGGGAGCCTGTTTCTGTTCGTTTGTGTTTATGCAAGCGCACAAACAGTTACAATAAGCGGTTATGTCAGAGATAAGAGCACCGGAGAAAGCCTGATAAATGCAAATATTTACGAAAAAGAATCCATGAGGGGGACTATTTCCAATGAATATGGGTTTTTTAGCCTCTCCCTGAATGCCGGTGAAAACCATCTTGTTTTTTCCTATGTGGGATACAACAGAATGGAATCGGAATTAATTTTGACCGGAGATACAAGTGTTGTAGTGGAACTGGAGTTGATGACTGCGCTGGATGAAGTAAAAGTTTACGGCAGCGAAGGTTCAAAAGTAACACGTACCCAAATGAGCATGGTAGAAATTCCAACAGCTACATTATCGAAAATTCCGCTTTTGCTTGGCGAACCCGATGTGCTGAAAGTGATTCAGTTGCTACCGGGAGTTCAGTCGGGAACCGAAGGCACAAGCGGTATTTATGTTCGCGGTGGCGGTCCCGACCAAAACCTGTTTTTGCTCGATGGCGTGCCTGTTTACAATGCCAACCACCTTTTTGGTTTTTTTTCGGTTTTTAATCCTGCCGCAGTGAAGACGGTTAAATTGTACAAAGGTGGTTTCCCGGCCCGGTTTGGCGGAAGGCTTTCTTCTGTAATCGATATTCGCATGAAAGAAGGGAACATGAAAGAGATGAAAGGTGAATTCTCGATTGGCCTTATTTCGTCCCGTTTTTCGCTGGAAGGACCTATTGTGAAAGACAAAACATCGTTTATTGTTTCCGGAAGAAGAACATACATCGATCTGCTCGCACGCCCGGTTATTGAAATCGTGAACCGTTCAACCGATGGCTACGACTACATGGGCGGATACTATTTTTATGATTTAAATGCCAAAATAAATCATATTTTTTCTGAAAAAAGCAGGCTCCATTTTTCGTCGTATCTGGGCCTTGATAAAGCTTATACCATTGAGGAAGGATATTTTGTTGAAAACCATATACGTTACGACGACCGGTTTGAATCGGGTCTGAAATGGGGAAATGTAACCAACGCATTGCGGTGGAATTACGTGTTTAATCCGAAACTTTTCAGCAATGTTACCCTCACATACAGTAAGTACAATTTTAATGTGGGAAGCGAATCGCTTAGGGTAAACACCCGCGACAACAAAAAAACAGAAGATATTTTCGATTACGATTCAGGAATTGAAGATTTTGCCGCCCGCATCGACTTCGATTATTTTCCCTCGGCACGTCATTCGGTAAAAATGGGGATTGGCAGCATTTACCACACGTTTACCCCCGGTGTTAATCACTTCAGATTTATCGATGAAGAAAATGTTGCGGCTCCGCGCGACACTGCGTTTGGGAATAAAAATGTGGTTGCCAATGAAATCCGGATTTTTGGAGAAGATATTTTTGATGTTTCGAAAAAGTTTCAGGTAAATATTGGCGCACATTTTTCGCTTTTTACCGTGCAGGGCAGAAATTACACCTCGTTTGAACCCCGGGCTTCACTGCGCTTTCTGGGTTCCGAAAACTGGTCGGTAAAAGCATCGTATGCCAAAATGAGCCAGTACATTCATTTGCTTTCCACCTCTACCATAAGCCTGCCTACCGATTTGTGGCTTCCGGCTACCAAACAGGTTGAACCGCAGGTTTCACATCAGGTGGCATTGGGCGGATTTTATCAATTGCCCAAAGGTTTTGATTTATCTGCCGAACTGTTTTACAAAACCATGGACAACCTGATTGAATACAAGGAAGGCGCTTCGTTTACCGGAATTGGCGAGGGTTGGGAATCGAAAATTGAAACCGGCAGAGGTTGGGCCTACGGACTGGAATTGCTTCTGGAAAAAAACATTGGAAAAACCACAGGCTGGCTGGGTTATACCTGGTCGAAAGCCGACCGGCAATTCGAAAACCTTAATTTTGGCCGGATTTTTCCGGCGAAATACGACCGCAGGCACGACATTAGTTTTGTGCTTACACATCAGTTTTCAGACAATGTTGATGTGGGATTGACCTGGGTTTTCGGTACCGGAAACGCCACCACTCTGGCGCAGCAGAAATATTCTTCCAGCAATGTAAACCTGTCCAGGTGGGGATCTAACATTATTGAGTATTATGGCGGAAGAAACAATTACAGGATGCCATCGTATCACAGGTTGGATGCAGGAGTGAATTTTCACCGGCAAAAAAAGCGGGGCATACGCACCTGGTCGCTCGGTGTTTACAACGCATACAACAGGCAAAATCCGTTTTACCTGTTCTGGGGATACAATACCATTTCCGGGTACAACGAAGAGGGGAAGTATTACGAAGAGTCAAAGCCTGCATTAAAACAATTAAGTTTATTTCCTTTGATTCCATCCATTTCATACACATTTAAATTCTGAAAAATGAGAGCTTCTTTTAAAATAATACCGCTTTTGTTTTTAGCTGGTTACTTTTTCTCCTGCGAAAAAACCATTGAGTTTAAAGAGAAATATGTGCAGCCCAGGATTGTTGTGAATGCCATTATCCGGCCAGGAAATCATTTTATTATAAAAATTGAATCGAGCAGGCACGTTTTGGATGAAAGCAGGTATTTTGAGTCGCTTACCGGGGCAAAAGTTAAGTTGTTCGAAGATGGCGAATTCGTTTCGGAATTGAAATATGTGAGCCGAATTGATACCGCATACTATTATTTGGATTACCTGGAGGAGGAGAAGGAACCCTATGAAAACGGATTTTACTGCGACACCAACCGGGTTGCCAAAGCGGGCTCCACCTATCGGTTAGAGGTTTTAAAGGATGGCTTTGATCCGGTGTGGTGTGAAACCACGGTTCCTGAACCGGTTCAACTGGGCCGTTTTAAATGTGATATGAAAAAGGAACCCCACGAATATTATAATGAATATTACCTTCTGAACATGAACCTGGAAATTCCGGATAACAGAAACGAGGGGAATTTTTACAAACTATCGGTGTATAAATACAGGGGTGTGGAACTCGATATAAAACGCAAAAGCGGATATTACGGACAATATGGAGGTTACGGTTATTATCGTTCTGAAGATTTGGATTCCATCGTACCAACAGATACGATTGTGCAGGAAATGGAGTACAATGAATATGTTTTTTCAAACGACCCGGTTTTAAATCTGTATGGCAATACTGATATTCTTGGAACAGAAGCATCATCTGCCGAATTTTTTACTGATGAGCTTTTTACCCGTGATGTTTACGACCTGTCTTTTTGGGGGCAAACCTGGCGAAAAGTTTATTTTGAATATGGCGAATACCTTGAAGTGGTGGCTGCAGTTGAAACGCTGTCGAAAGAATTTTTCCTTTTCAGCCGGTCGCTCGAACAGCAGGATCTGGTGCAGGACAATCCGTTTGCCGAGCCCGTTCCTGTTTATTCCAACGTGGCAGGAGGATTGGGAATATTCGGTTCGGCAGCAAGTAGTGGCAAAAGCTTTTTATTTGGTGAATATCCCATCAATGGTAAAACTTATATCGACATTATGACCTATCAGCAACTCTATCCATATTCGCCTTATTAAATAATTACTCAGGATAATACCTGGAATCATTTAAAATTTGCTGATAATCTGTGTTTTTCATCAGTTCTGAAACTGTAATTTCCCCGTGCTTTTTCATGTATTGCCGGACAATCTGCCAGCCAATCCAAACGCCGCTTCTGCCGGGCGATTCGGTGGGGAAACCGGTCGTGTATGGTCCGTCGTTAATAAAACGCAAAATGTCCATCCGTCGGTTGGAATACAGCATTTTCCTTTCTACCAGAAAGTTCCACATCTGCGGTTCGTTGTTTTTGCACCACTTCAGTTGTTCTGCCGTGTAGCCAATTTTCAGGGTGTCGTGCACCTCGGGAAGCATGGCATCCACAAAATACATCAGTTTTCCCTGGTGCACAATGTGGTCGAGCAGGGTGGTGACGGTTCCTGGTTCATCAAATTCCATCATGCCCCAGGCATAAGCCACATCAGAAACCAGCTTTTTCGGGTGCATGTTTTTTATTTTATACAGCGGAACATTGCTGAGTTGCTTATAATAACTGCATTCGCGGCCCAGGTATTTGTCGAGGCTCACCCCGATAATATTTTCTGCTGTAACCACCGACTGATTAAAACCCGAAATCATGGTGAAAAGGGTTGGCAGTTCTTTTTCAGGAAAGTGGTACTGAAAGTATTTAAATGCTTCTACGAATTCTTCTTCCGTTTTTTTGAAGTCAGAAAACTCGTTTTCCACCAGCGTTTTAACATTCACAATCATGGTATCGGAAATAAATTCGCCCATGATTTCCGGGAAATGCTCTTCTTCAATTCCGCCAACACCAATTACTTTCCAGGTGAACAGGTCGAAAAATTCCGGGTATCTGTTTCGAATTGTTGTTAATTCAGCCAGTGTATCCTGCAAAGGCAGGTTAAAAAGTTCCTGGTCGAAACGCACAATTTCTATTTCAGTTTCTATTTCCGAAATATCCACTTTCAGCGGATTGCGGTTGCAGGAGATTAAAGTGACAAGTGTAACAAGAAGTAAAAAATATGTTTTTTTTATCATTTTATTTATTTATCAGTTCAATACGTGTCGCTGTAATTTTTATTGCGAAATTGCCCCAAAAATAAGACATTTGTACTTTAAAACTTTCACTTTAAACATTAAACTCTGAATATGAAAGTTGCACTGGCACAATTAAACTACATTATCGGCGATTTTGAAAGAAATGCCGCCAAAATAATTGAACACATTGAAAAGGCGAAAAATGCGGGAGCTGCTTTGGTCGTTTTTTCTGAACTGTCGGTAACAGGATATTATCCGCACGATTTGCTGGAGAAAAAGGAATTTATCCGAAAGGCCGAAGAAACAGTAAAACAAATTGCCGCCTCGTGCAATGGAATAGCAGCCATAGTCGGCGCACCCAGAATCAACGAAAAGGAAAAGGGGAAGACCCTGTATAATTCTGCTTTCTTTTTGGTCGATGGGAAAATTCAGTCGGTTCACAACAAGACGCTTCTGCCTACCTACGACATTTTCGATGAATACCGCCACTTTGAGCCCAACACCGATTTTCATGTGGTTGAATACAAAGGCGAGCGTATTGCCGTTACCATTTGCGAAGATTTGTGGGACGAACAACCCACCGCCAACGAGTTCGGTAAAAACAAACTGTACCGGGTTTCGCCCATGGAAGAACTGACCAGGCTGCAGCCTGATTTTGTGGTGAATATTTCTGCATCGCCTTTTTCGTACAACCAGGAAAACTGGCGGAAAGATGTGCTTGTTAAAAAGGCTAAAAAATATAAACTTCCCATTTTCTATGTGAACCAAACCGGCGCCCAAACCGAACTTATTTTCGACGGAGGCTCGGTTTTTATCAACCAACAGGGTGAAATTGTAAAGGAACTGAAGTATTTTGAAGAAGATTTTCTGATGGTTGATACCCAAAATCCGGGTGCATCAAAACTTCAGCCCAAAACAGACCGCATTGAAAAAATACACGATGCGTTGGTGCTGGGAATCCGCGATTATTTTGAAAAAAATGGTTTCAGACAAGCAACTCTGGGACTTTCCGGTGGAATAGATTCTGCTGTTACTGTTGTGCTGGCAGTTCGGGCACTGGGATCTGAAAATGTGCGGGTGTTGTTGTTGCCCTCCAAATATTCTTCAGACCACAGCGTGGAAGATGCCCGGCAACTGGCCGAAAATCTGAAAATCCGCTACGATATTGTAAATATTCAGCAAGCAGTGGATGCTTTTGAAAAAGAGTTGACTCCGCTTTTTAAAGGAACACAGCCCGGTATTGCCGAAGAGAACATTCAGGCGCGGGCGCGGGGCATATACCTGATGGCCATTTCCAATAAATTCGGGTATATTCTGCTCAATACCACTAACAAAAGCGAGTGCGCTGTGGGTTACGGTACACTGTATGGCGACATGAACGGCGGACTGGCTGTTTTGGGCGATGTATATAAAACCGACGTGTTCAAAATGGCTCGTTTTATGAATCGTGAACGGGAAATCATTCCTGAAAATACCATTGTTAAACCACCTTCTGCCGAACTGCGCCCCGACCAGAAAGACACGGACTCCCTGCCCGAATACAAAATCCTGGACGAAATCCTGTTCAGCTTTATCGAACAAAATCTCTCGCCAAACGAAATTGAAAACAAGGGTTTCGATCCGAAAACGGTAAAAAAAGTTATTCGGATGGTGAACACTACCGAGTATAAACGTTTTCAGGCAGCGCCCATTTTGCGTGTGAGCTCAAAGGCTTTCGGATTTGGGAGAAAGATGCCGCTGGTGGCGAGGTATTAAAAATTTTCTACATTTGTATCCATGACTGTCATCAACGGGATTAAGGAAGAAGCCCTGATACAGCGGCTCATTAACGGCGACCAGACTGCCTTTGAATTGCTGTTCCGGTTTTATTATCCCGGTTTGGTAACCTTCGCCTCCCAAATTGTTCTCGATACTGACGAAGCCGAAGAAATTGTGCAGGACTTTTTTGTGAAGTTATGGACTGGCCGTAGGGAAATCAAAAAATCAAACACACTGAAAAGTTACATTTTTACTTCTGTTAAAAACCGGGCGCTGAACTACCTGAAAAAGGAAAAAATCAGCGAAAAAGTGCGGGCAGAACTTCGGGAGATGGTTGAAACAGACCAGCTTTACCAACCCGATTTGTTCGTTGAATCCGAACTACAGGCACGGATCAAAAGAGCCTTTGACAAACTGCCGCCCCGCTCGAACGAAGTTTTTACACTAAGTCGGTTCAAAGGCTTCTCCAACGATCAAATCGCAGAACAACTCACCATTTCCAAACGCACGGTGGAAACCCACATTTCCAATGCCCTGAAAATTTTAAGGGAAGAACTGAAGGAATACCTGTTTATGCTGCTGTTGTTTTAGGGTGCAGCGAATTCCGGTTCGCCGATTTATGCCGACCAAATAAAAATGTGCGAATCGGAATTCGCACCACCCAAAAAAAATCATTTTCTTCTACGTGTTTTCTCATTCAGAATTGTATTATCAGTAAACCAGACTATTTTTGGTGATTACAACAGTAAAAGATTAATGAATAAAAAAGTCCATATAAAACAATCCGACTCTGAATTCAAAACCTTTATTGAATCCCGGAAAGGGTTTTCTACCTTCGACAAAAAGCTGGAAGCGGCAAAACTTATGGACCAGGCCGCCTCGGTGGATGTTGACAAAGCTTACCACACAGTAAGCAGTAAAATCAATCAGGGAAATAATACACACGGCATTTTCACAACAATTACCCGCATTGCTGCAGTTTTAACGTTGCCCCTGCTGGCTTTTACCTTCTGGAACCTCTTTTTTCAGGAAAGTAAACAAACGCTGGCTGAATTGGCCCAAAATGAAATCACCTGGCAGGATATTCACAGCCCGGTGGGTATGCGTTCGCATGTGGTATTGCCCGATGGCACCAACCTTTGGCTAAACGCTGGTAGTTATCTGCGCTACGGCATTCCGTTTACCCGCGAAAAACGCGAAGTGGAACTCACCGGCGAGGCATTTCTCGATGTGACAAAAAACGAACAATCGCCTTTTATCGTAAAAGCCGGAGATGCAGAAGTGGAAGTAATGGGAACACAATTTAATGTAAATGCATGGCCAGAAAAAGAGCAGATACAGGTGGCGCTGAAAGAGGGAAAAGTGAAATTCCGGTTTGCCGGCGACGGAGGAAACTGGAAATATTGCGAACTGCAACCAAACGATTTTCTTGAATTTGATAAAATAAATAGAACTGTAACATTAGAGAATATTGAAATTGAGAAATACATTGCGTGGCGCGAAAACATCATGATTTTAGATGATACTCCAATAACAGAACTGGCTTCGTTGCTTGAAAAGTGGTATGGGGTAAGGGTAGTAATTGCGGATGAAGGAATTAAACACTACAAGTTTACCACCACTTTCGATAATGAACCATTGCACCGCGTACTGGAACTTTTAGAAATAAGTTCACCAGGAATCGCAATCCGTTATATTCAGGGAAAATCTGAAAAGGATTCAGGAGAATTTTCACCATCATTAATAACTATAACCAAAAAGTAATTGTAAATGCAAGACAATAAAAAACCAATCTTATAAAAAAAAGAAGGAAGTGCTGCGAACACTTCCTTCCATCGTTCCCCACGGCTTCTGACCGGAGGGTAATTTTAAATCATTCTATAATTTAAAACAGTGTAAAACTATGAAAAAATTTTTAAACCAGGTGCGTTTGCTTTTGAGGCAGCACCGAAAAAAACTAATTGTTATGCGCAACACGGTTTTGATACTACTCATAAGTGCCCTCCAGGTTTTAGCCAGTGGCAGCTATGCGCAAACCAAAACAATCAGTCTGGACTTAAAAGATGTTACAATTCGCGAGGTATTATATGCCATTCAAAATCAAAGTGAATTTTATTTCCTGTACAACAGCGAGTTAATCGATGTGTCGAAAAAAGTGAACATTACATTTAAGGAAGAGAAGGTAGATGAAATTTTAATCCGGTTGTTCGACAAACAAGAAGTGGACTTTTTAATCAGAGATCGCTACATCGTTTTAACTCCTGTTGGCGGGAAAGCAAAGTTATTCGATCAATTTGCCGTTTCGGGCACGGTTACCGATGCATCAGGACAGCCATTACCAGGAGTTACGGTGGTTGTAAAAGGGACTACCCAGGGGACAATCACGAATGCTGACGGCACCTTTTTTCTAACCAATCTTTCGGAGAACGCCTCACTGGTTTTTTCGTTTGTGGGGATGAAAACTCAGGAAATAGCTGTGGCCGGTCAAACACGGATTGATGTTAGAATGGAAGAAGAAACGATTGGAATTGAAGAAGTTGTTGCGGTGGGATATGGGGTCACCAGAAAGAGTGATTTGACGGGGTCGGTGTCAAGTGTAACTTCTGCTGATTTTGAAAAACAACCAATTATAAGATTTGAGGATGCTTTAAAAGGCAGAGCAGCAGGAGTTCAGGTGCAAAAGCCAAGTGGTGCGCCGGGCGCCGGGATGAAAATACGAATAAGAGGAGCCAACTCAATTAATGGCGATAACGAGCCTCTTTATGTGGTTGACGGATTTGTTGGAGCCGATATTATCTCCCTGAATCCAAATGAAATTGCTTCCATTTCAGTTCTTAAAGATGCATCATCAACAGCAATTTATGGTTCGCGGGGAGCCAATGGAGTGGTTTTAATCACCACTAAATCAGCTAAAAGCGGAGATGCAAAAATTGAGTTTGATGCTTTTTACAGCCTTGATCAAATTAGTAAAACGTATGATTTGCTGGGGCCTGATGAATATATGGAAACCATAAATGCCAGACTGGAGGCAGTAGGGAGAAACCCTCAGTTTACTGCAAATGAAATATCAGAAATGGCTTTAACAGATGGTACCGACTGGCAGAATGAAGTTTTCAGAAACGGCGGAACACAAAATTATCAGTTGTCTTTTAGTGGTGGTACCGATAAAACCCAATACTATTTGTCGGGTACAATTGCCGATCAAACGGGTATTGTTCTTAATTCCTTTTATAAAAGATATGGGTTAAGAACAAATATAAATACACAACTGAGGGACAATTTTGACGTGGCATTTACCATGTACACTACCTATGAAGAATCAAGAAATAATTACACACACAATGGCAGAGGTGATGCTGCCGGGGCTGCATTAATTTTTTCTCCGAATATCCCGGTTTGGGATGAAGATGAAAACGATTATACACAATCGCCATCTTATGGCCCAATCGCTTCAAACCCGGTTTTTTATGCCCTGAAAAGAATTTTTGACAATAAAGAATTGAAAACGATCTCCAACTTAAAATTCAATTTCACTATAATGAATGGATTGGTTTTTTCCGTTAGCGGAGGCGCCAATGGATTTTTTGTTAACCGGCCCTTTTTAAAAACTGCCGCCCCCGGGTCGCCAAAATCAATAACTGAAGCCGGCCATAACAATAACTATTCATGGAATCTGCAAAACACAAATATGCTTAACTATAATAACTTGTTTGCAGATAAACACAAATTGGATGTTTCAGCAATTTATGAACAACAAATATTCGTTTCACGGTATAATGGAAACTGGGCGACTGGTTTTCCAACCATTGCTTTGGGATATGATAACGTTGGTTTGGGTGATACAAGAACGGTGGGTTCTAATTTTACCAATTGGTCTCTTCAATCCTTTCTGGGAAGACTCAATTATACCTTTGATGAAAAATACCTTTTTACAGTGACATTCAGGGCCGATGGTTCCTCCAAGTTTTACGGCGATAACAAATATGGTTATTTTCCTTCGGGAGCATTTGCATGGAGGATTTCAGATGAGCCCTTTATTCAGGATATTTCTGTGATTCAAAACCTGAAATTGAGAGCAAGTTATGGTCTTACCGGTAGTCAGGCCATTTCACCCTATAAAACGCTGAGTTTACTTAGTCTGGGCCAGAATTATTCTTTTAACGGAACAACAAATCAAATGATTGGCATCGCGCCGGGAATTGCGGCCAATCCTGATCTAAAATGGGAAACTACTGCACAAACAAACCTTGGCCTTGATTTTGGAATACTGGAAGGACGTTTGTCTGGTAGCCTGGACTATTATTATAAAAAAACCACCGATTTGTTGATGAATGTAAATATCCCTGATTATTCGGGAGGAGGCACACTGACAAAAAATGTGGGTTCGTTGGAAAATAAAGGATTTGAATTTTTTCTTGCTGGTGTAATTGCTGACAGATCAAAATTTAAACTAAACACCAGTATAAATTTAAGCGCCAACAGGAATAAAATTCTGGACCTTGGCGGTGAAACCGAAATATTTACCGATGGAGGTTACACCTCGAATACTTATGCTGCCCCTCCTTTTATACTTAAGGTTGGCGAGCCCATTGGGCAATTCAGAGGGTTGGTTTTTGACGGGCTATGGCAGCAGCATGAAGCTGCAGCGGCTGCCGAATACGGTCTGGTTCCCGGAGACTCCAAATACATTGATGTGGACAACAACAAAAGTTATGGCGGGGAAGATATGATGCATATTGGTTCGTCACAACCGGATTTTGTCTGGGGTTGGAACACAAATTTACAATACGGCAATTTTGATCTTTCCATTTTTGTGAATGGCGTACAGGGGAATCATGTCTGGAACCAGACACGATGGTTAATCATTGGAATGGGAACTGATGTTGAAAGTCCGACTTCGGTCGAGATTTTGAACAGGTGGACACCTGAAAACACAAATACAACTGTTGCCGGGTTTAGCGAAACCAACACTACTTATGCCCAGTCTTCCCTTTTTGTTGAAGATGGAAGTTTTATTCGTCTGAATAATGTCACTTTAGGATATACTTTCCCTCAAAATGGACTTATAAAAAATAAATTAAGGAACGCCAGATTGTATGTAAGTGCTCAAAATCTTTTTGTATTAACCAAATATTCAGGGATTGATCCTGAGTTATCTTCTACCCCGAACTGGTCGGATGTAGCCCAGGGTATTGATAATGGTACTTATCCGGCAACACGAACATTTACGCTGGGGCTGAAAATTGGTTTTTAATTGAAAAATGAAAACAGATAAAAAATGATACTTATGAAACCATATTATAGAAAATATCAAATCGTATTCCTTCTTGTTCTTGCCATAGTAACTTTTTCTTGTCTTGATTTGGAAGAAAAACCGCTCGGCTCTTTGGTAAATGATTCCTTTTTCAAAACCGAATCGGATTTGGAAGCCGCAGTTACTGCTGTTTACCGGCCACTTATTCAGGATCCCTGGGGAGGATTCGGGTCAACACGTATCTGGCTTCCATTAATGGGCGCTGATGATTTAACAACTTTACCCGGTGGAAATAAAGGCGATTACAGGGAATTCGACCAGTTTAATCCGACAAATATAAACGCAGCATTACCCGGTGCGGCATGGAAAAACCATTATGATTTAATTTATGCGGCAAACAATGTGATTGAAAATTATGAAAAAGTGGATGGCCGCGAAACTTTTATAAACCAATGTGTGGCACAGGCCCGCTTTTTAAGAGCATTTGCATATTTTTGGTTAACAAGGGTTTATGGTGATTTGCCGCTGGTAACATCTGTTATAACAGACCTTGAAATTGAATTATCTCCGGTTTCCTCTGTTTATGAATTAATTGTTGATGATTTAAATTTTGCCAAGGATAATTTGCCCTCTTCCTGGCCGGGTGAACCGGGAAGACCTTCCAGTTGGACAGCTAAGTCATTATTATCCTCGGTTTACCTTACAATGGCTGGCTGGCCGTTAAAAGATGAATCAAAATATGCTTTGGCTGCGTCAATGGCAAAAGATGTAATTGATAATGGTCCATATACCCTGGAAGACAATTTTGCCGATTTGTGGACGATGGCCAATGAAAAAAACCATGAGTTCATCTGGACAATCCAAATGACCGGAATCCCCGGTAATCCTCAGCTGACTACAATTGTTGGTTATCCCACAATGCCAGGAGAAGAAAGCGGATGGGATGATGTGTTTTTTGAGGTAGGTTTTTACAACAGGTTTCCGGATGGCCCCCGAAAAGATGCAACTTTTCACACACAATTTTTAGATAAACAGGGAAATCCAACTGTAACTTTTGAAAACAGTTCAACAAAACACCCTTACATTGCAAAATACAGAGACGGTGCCCTGAGTTGGCTGGATAGTTTTGAGCATTTGTTTATGACAGGACGGGACATCTGTTTTTTAAGATTTGCCGAGGTTTTGTTAACCTATGCCGAAGCACAGGCAATGGCAGATGGGACTCCAAATAACGAAGCATATCAGGCTGTTAACAAGGTGCGAAAACGGGCCGAATTGGTTGATTTACCCGAAGGGATGGGTAAAATGGATTTTCGCGATGCCATAATTGAGGAAAGGGGTTGGGAACTGGCTGCAGAGTTCTCCAGGTGGTTTGATTTGATTAGAACTGAAAAGGTTGAAGAAATGGCAGCCCTGAAAGACCCGTTGGATCTGGAGCCAAAAGGAACGGTTGATAAAACAAAATACCATGCCCCGATTCCTTACGGAGAAATTCTTCTGAATCCGAATTTGGCCAATAGTACCCAATATCCTTAGTTGGTGAAAATTATATGAGTTATAAGCAGAAATATCTTTCATTGGTTCCGATGATTTTGATAGGTGGACTATTACTGTCAGGGTTTGCTGCGAAAAGTCAACCTTATCAGGATTTAGAACACCACAGCGAAGTTTTCGGAAAAGAAAAAAAATACCGGATATATCTCCCTCAAGATTATTTGCAAAGTGAAAAAAAATATCCGGTTATTTATTTTTTTCATGGCTGGGGAGGAAGATCATTCTCTGGTGGAAGCGCAAACCTGGAATATGAAAAAATTGGTGTGCTCATCGATAAATATCAGATTATTCTGGTAATGTGGGACGGAAGCATGGAAGAAGATGAACCCCGGCCATACAATATTGGTAATCATCATGACGTGAAATACGACATCGAAATGAAAGATTATTTTCCGGAATTGGTTTCCCACATAGATAATACTTTCAGAACAAAAACAGACAGAAATCACAGGGGAATTATTGGTTTCAGCATGGGCGGTTTTATGTCGTTTTACCTTGCCGGTAAATATCCCGGAATGGTTTCAGCCGCAGTAAACATTGTTGGAAGTCCTGAGTTTTTTGTCGGCCTGCCTGATAACCATACGCTTTATCAACAACGTTATACTCTTGAAAATTTGGAGGATGTTGGTTTGTTTCAGATTAACCGCACCAATTGCCCCATGGCTGGTTTAAACGATGAAGTGGCTGCCGGCGCCGGTTGGTGCGAACTGCAAAATTACACCTACCAAAAACAGGAAGGCGAGCATAATATCGACATTCCCGGTGAAGCAAAAGTTTTTGAATCCGCAATTCAATTCGTTGTAAATCAATTTGATAATCCTGTTTCGCTGCAAAAAAAGTGGTCGCATTCCGACCTTTGCGAAGTATTTGAAAAATGGGACTACACTGTGAAAAGCAATAAAGATGAGCCCGGATTTTTGGTTCTTCGCAATGTGGATGAAACCGGTTTCGGTTATTATACCCGTAAATGGCTTCCGGATGGCCCTCCTGTTAAAAATTGCCAGACAAAAATTTTCACTGCGCCTTTGTATGAACCGGGCAATGATTATGATGTACGCATTTTTAATCTGAAAGAAAACATACTGGAAAGAATATCCATTAAAGCAGATGATGATGGCAGGTTGAATTTTAATCTGGAAGCAGGAGGTTTTGAAGTTGGCATTTCAAACAAAACAGCACATCCTGAATTTGCAGCACTAAAGTACAGGCTTTCTTCAAACAGAAAGTACCTGAGAATTAAGCAGGAGGAAGAGTTGGTAGTTGATATTTTTAACCGGACAGGAGCGCTTGATCCGGAAAAAAAATTAATAGTCAGGCTTTCTTCAACCGATTCTTCTTTAGCTATTTCGTCTCCGGAACAGGAAATCGTTTTCTCTGAAAATCAGGATATAATCAGCACAAAACCGTTCAAAATTTTCAGTTCAAAAAATCCTCCGGTTGACGGTTCACCTGCCTGGATCCGTTTAAAGGTGGAAATGACTTACGGCTCACAAAAATTCAACGATTGGTTACTACTGCCTGTTTTTTACGATGTTCCGGAATTTGAAAACATTCAGGTTGATGATGGACGTGTTGTATCCACTGCACCAAATCCGGATGATTCAGAAAAAAATGATAGGAATTTGGTTTTCGGGTGTGGTAATGGCGATGGAATGGTTTCGGCGGGCGAACGGATTATGTTGTATGAAAACGGCCACCGGCTCAGGCTTTACAGCGATGACACCTATGTGGTGGCAGATGAAGAAGTTCTGGTGGATGAAATGTTGCCCGGAAGATGGCCTGACGGATATACTTTAAGTTCTGTTTTGAAAATTGCAGAAGATTGTCCTCCCGGGCACGAAATTGAATTTCAGGCACATTACGAAACCAAAACATTTATGCCCATGTACCGGGAAGTTAAATGGGGAAAAGTAAAAATTGTTACTAAACCAAAAACCAAAACGGAATGAACTGTTGGAAAAAATTGAATCAACTACTTTTTTTGTTTGTTTTTATAACCTTAACGGGATTTTCCCAGGAAACAGACGTCAAGGTTAACCTCAACTGGGACCATCAAAGGCATAGCTGGGAATCAACCTGGATTACCCACCCTTCCGCCTCTGTTTTTGATTACGGAGTATTTAATTTCAGAAGAAAATTCTGGTTGGAGGAAGTCATTGATTCATCAACTGTTTATGTTTCAGCAGATAATCGTTACCGGCTATATGTAAACGGAGCCGAGGTAGCTCACGGTCCGGCAAGGAGCACACTTCAGTACTGGAATTACGAAACGGTTGATATCACTCCGTTTCTGAAAAAGGGTGAAAATATAATTGCTGCTGAAGTATTCAATTTGGGAGAACATCGACCTGTTGCTCAGTTTTCGGCCAAAACAGCTTTTATTTTACAGGGGAAGGATTATCTAAGTGAAAAAATAAATACCGGACAGCAAAGCTGGCTGGTAAGTCAGAACAAAGCTTTTAAAGCTATCCCGGTAACCAGGCAAATGGTCAGGCACTTTTATGTGGCCGGTCCATGCGATTCAATCGACGGAAGTCTTTATCCGTGGGGATGGCAGTCATTAAATTTCGATGATTCAGAGTGGCAGAATCCAAGGAATCTGGAAAGAGGTGCCGGACGTGGGTATTTACACGGCGTAAACTGGCATTTGGTACCAAGAAATATCCCGCATCTGGAACAGAAAATTACCCGGTTTGAAAAAATTGCCAGAAGCGAAGGTGCACCAGTTCATGAGGGATTTCTGAAAAATGAAAAAGCCCTGGAGATTCCGGCACATTCCAAAATTATTATGCTTTTGGATCATAAAGTCCTGACTGTTGGCTATCCTGAATTGACGGTTTCAGCCGGGAAAAACAGTTCTGTTAAAGTAATTTATTCCGAAGCGCTTTATGATGAGAATGGGAAAAAAGGAAACAGAAATCATATAGACGGAAAGGAAATTGAAGGTTATTACGACATCTTTTTCCCTGATGGAGGCGAAATGCGAAATTTCAAGCCTTTATGGATAAGGACATTCCGGTATGTTCAACTGGAAATTAAGACCAAAGAAGAACCTCTTTTTCTGAATAATTACCATAATATTTTTACCGCATATCCATTTGCTGAAGAAGCGGGATTTGCAAGTGATAATCCGCGGCTTCAGGAAATATGGGAAATGAGCTGGCGGGCTGCCCGGTTATGTGCCGGAGAAACCTACATGGACTGCCCCTACTGGGAACAACTTCAGTACATTGGCGATACCCGGATTCAGGCGTTAATATCGCTTTACATTTCGGGTGACGACCGTTTGATGAGGAATGCCATCCTTCAGGCCGATCAGTCAAGAATTCCCGAAGGTTTAACTGCGGCGCGGGGGCCAACAAATGTCATTCAGGTCATTCCTCCTTTTTCGCTCTACTGGATTGAAATGGTGCATGATTTTTATATGCACCGAAACGACCAGGAATTTGTAAAACAATTTTTACCGGGCATGCATTCTGTGTTGGATTGGTTTGAACAACGAATTGACGAGAGTGGAATGCTTGGGCCACTGGACTGGTTCAATTTCTGCGACTGGACAGATGGTTTTATGGTTGGAACTCCGGCAGGGGTCGATACTTCAAACTCAGCGCTCATTTCGTTGCAGTTTGCCCACACACTTGATAAAGCCGGTGAATTATTCGGGTTCTACGGAAAAGATTGTGAAGCTCAGCGTTACGCATCCCTTGCATCAGACATTAAAAAGGCTGTATATGAACGCTGTTTTGATCCCGTTAAAAAATTATTGAAAGATACTCCGTATGAACAGATTTATTCCCAGCATACCAATATTTTAGGCGTACTTTCCAATACTTTTCCGAAGGAAGATCAGACGGAAGTTATGCAAAAGATTCTGAATGATTCTTCGCTCATTCAAACAACAATTTACTTCAGGTTTTATCTGTTCCAGGCCATGCAAAAAGCCGGACTTGCCAATGAATACCTGTCACAATTGACCCCCTGGTACGATATGCTTAACGACGGATTAACCACAACAGTTGAAGGAGAAGACAAGGAGCGTTCGGATTGCCACGCATGGGGCGCAAGTCCGAATTACGATTTTCTGGCCACTGTTTGTGGCATAAGGCCAATGAAACCGGGATTTGAAGAAGTTAAAATTGAACCTGCTTTGGGAGATCTGAAATTTGTTAAAGGGCACATGCCTCACCCCAAAGGAAAAATTTCAGTTGATTTAGTGAAGGAAGGAGAAGACGGGCTGAAGGGGTCGGTTACCCTGCCTCCCGGCATAAAAGGCGTCTTTATTTGGCATAATTCTGAAATGAAGTTAAGCTCAGGAACTACATTAATTGAACTAAAATTATAACCAAAGGTATGTTTCGAATACTTAAAAAGGAATATGACCATTTTAAATCGTTTCCGCGCAATATGCGGATTCTGCTGATGACCAACCTGATTTACGCCCTGGTTTTGCCCATCATCGAGTTATTTGTGGGAGCCTACATTTTAAGGGAATCAGACAATACATCATACGTTGTTGTTTATCAGCTTATGGTTTACTTTGGCATTCCGGTTTCCTTTCTGATAAACGGTATTTTACTCCGGCGCATAAAAATCGCCCGGCTTTATTCTTTGGGTATGTTACTTAGTGGTGTAGCCATGAGCATTATGATGCTTTTACCTTCGGTTGATATAACAGGCATTTCAATTTCAGGTTTTGTGATGGGGATTTCATTTGGTTTTTTCTGGTCAAACCGCGATTTTTTATCCCTGTCCACCACCAACGACACAAACCGTAACTACTATTTCAGTATGGAAACGTTTTTTTATACCATTACGTTTATTATTGTTCCTGCCATCGCCGGTTACTTTATTGTTTCAGGCGAGAGATTTGGCTGGTACCCGGCCAAGGCTGCCTACGTAACTTTAACAGCGGTTGTTTTTGGCCTTACTGTTTTTTCCTCCATAATGGTTCATCAGGGCAATTTTGTAAACCCTAAAAACGACCGGTTCATATTTTTCAAATTTGAAAAAGACTGGTATTGGATGCTGGTACTGGGGGCATTTAAAGGAATTGCGCAAGCTGCAATTTTCTTTTTCCCTATTTTGCTAATTCTGAGTTTTGTTGGAGAGGAAGGGTCACTCGGAGGACTTGTTGCGGTCGGTTCTTTAATCACAGCTTTGGTTTTATACCTGATTGGACGATTTTCAAAACCGGAACACCGCATTTACATTTTTTCATTTGGGTTATTGGTCTTTCTGGCCGGAGGAATGGTAAATACCATCTTTTTTAGTGCCATTGGTGTTGTCATTTACCAAATATGCAATTCATTGTCCCGCCCGTTGCTCGATGCCGCCTATTTTCCCATTCAGCTTGGAGTAATCGACCACATTGCCGAAATTGAAAAGAGAAACAAGTTCGCCTATATATTTAATCATGAAGCTGGATTATTTGCCGGACGCTTTGCCGGTTGCATGTTATTTTTGATAACTGCAAAATATGCTTCACCGGAGTTTGCGCTGCGTTATGTGTTACTTGCCATTGCTGCAATTCAGGCACTTTCCATTCCTGTGGCACAAATGCTAATCAAAAAAATTCAGAATTATAAAAAGCAAAAAGACATTCCTGCAGGAGCAGTGCAGGAAAGCATTGTAGTATAAGAACTTTTAAAAATCAAAGATCAAACAAGATAGATATAATGAATAAGAGCAAGTACGGATATTTTAATGAAGACGGGACGGAGTTTACAGTTACAAACCCAAAAACACCGAGGGCATTCGACAATTTTTTATGGAATGATGTTTTGTTCTCGTCGGTGCATCAAACAGGTGTCGGATTTTTAGATTACCAGTTGGATGAAAAAGAAGCCGTACAACTGTTTACAGGTATCGGAAGAATTTGCGATTTCGATGTTTTTGGACGCGAGCACCTGATGAGTCGTTTGATTTATGTGCGCGATAACGATACCGGTGAATACTGGAACGTGAATTGGGAACCCGTAAAAAAAGCGTTTGATTTTTATGAGTGCACACACGGGTTGGGGTATTCCGTCATCCGATCAGAAACAAATAAAGTGGCTTCATCCTTTCGCATTTTTGTGCCAAAGGGCAAAGACCCGGTCGAATTGTGGACCATTGGTTTTGAAAACAGATCGGACAAACGCCGTGATTTAAGCATATTCATTTACAACCAGTTTCAGTTTTCATATAAGTGGGGCTTCAACAGCTATGGCGACATGTTTTTTCGTACCACCTGGCTAAGCAGTGAAAACAATGCATTAATCGCAAACAAACATCCGCATATCACGCCCCACAACCATCAAACGGCCTTTATGGCGCCCGACATAGAAATTACAGGATTTGACGGGAGTCGTGATGCTTTTATGGGACTTTACAATGGTTTCAACGAACCCCAGGTTGTTATAGAAGGAAAATGTAAAGGTTCCATCGGGTCGAGTGATGCAACCATTGGAGCTATTCAGTTTGATTTGAAACTGGAACCCTGGCAAAAAGAAACCATCAATCTGGTTTTGGGTATCTGCGATTCAGTAGCCGAAGTGGAACCGCTGAAAATGAAATACTTCCCGAGAATGGATAATGAGTTCGAAAAACTAAAACAACACAATCAGCAGTTTATTGCCAGAAACCATTTTCAAACCCCGGACGAACATTTAAACCGGATGTTGAATGTTTGGGTGAAACATCAAACGGCCTATGGCGCACAGTGGTGTCGTTGGGGATGGATGGGCTACCGCGATATAGTGCAGCATGGTTATGGCGTTTCTTCATTCAATCCGGTACGAACGAAGGAAATTCTCAGGGAAGCTTTTCAGTATCAGTATTCCAGTGGTATGGCTTTGCGGGGTTGGAACCCGGTGGACACCAAACCTTATTCCGACAGCGCTTTGTGGCTGGTTTTTACACTCATTTCCTATTTGAAGGAAACGGCTGATTTTGATTTTCTTTCAGAAGAAATTCAATTTTTTGATGAAGGTTCGGCAACTGTTTTGGAACACATTGAACGTGCCCTGGATTTTCTGGAAAACAACAAGGGCGCTCATCATCTGGTGCTTATAAAATTCGGAGACTGGAACGATTCATTAACCGCAATTGGAAAGGAAGGACGTGGTGAAAGTGTTTGGCTGAGTATGGCTTACGCAGAAGCTTTACTGCAAATGGTTGATTTGTTTGAGTATTTGGAAGATGATCGCGAAGAAGAATACCGGTTGCGATACAAAAACATTAAAAAAGCAATTAACGATAATGCCTGGGATGGCGAGTGGTATATCCGCTGTTTTGATGACAACGGTCGTGCTATTGGATCGAATAAAAGCAGGGAAGGAAAAATTTTTCTGAATACCCAAAGTTGGTCCATGATTGCCGGAATTGCTGATGAGAACCGCACGAAACAGGTTATTGAATCAGCCGAAAGAATGCTGAAAACGGATATTGGTTATCTGCTTCTGGCTCCAACTTTTACGGCACCCGACCCAAATATCGGTCGCATAAGTTGTATGGAGCCGGGTATTTGCGAGAACGGAACAGTTTATTCCCATGTAAATGTCTGGATGATTTTGGGGCTGCTTCGCTCGGGACATACCGAAGAAGCCTGGCAGGCATTTCAGCGAATTACCCCCGGATATTTTACCGGGGAAAATAACGACCCCAAACAGAATATGCCGCCTTACATTTATGCCAATGGAAGTTTCGGTCCTGACCATAAAAACAACGCCCTGCAAATGGAGTTTACATGGATTACCGGTTCAGTTGCCTGGTTTTATAATGTGCTTACAAAGGAAATGATTGGTATTAAACCCGATTTCGATAAGCTGGTGGTTGAACCCAAATTTCCTGCCGGTTGGAGTGAGGTTAGTATAACACGCAATTTCCGGGGGAAAAGTTTTCAAATAAAAATTCAACGAAAAGATGTAGATGAAATTACATTGAATTTGAATGGAAAAGGCATTTCGGGAAATCAAATTCATCTTGATGGATGTCTGGAGACCAATGAAGTGATTGTTCAAATTCCTGAAAAATAAATATTTAATTCAAAACCGATGAAGAAAAATTATCAGTTAATAATTCTGTTTTTAGCCCATTTTTCAATCTGTGCATGTACATCTCCTGAACCGGCAATCATCGAAATTTCGGAAGATATGGTTATCAATGAATCAGGGTCCGGCGATATGATGGCCTGGTTTGATGAACAGGATTTGAATGGCACGCCAACAACACGCTGGAGAACCGAAGGAATGACCACATTTTGGCCTGCCGGTTTGGTTATAAATCTGGGGCGAACCTATAAAATAACAGAAGTTTGGGTTTATGACGGACCGAAAGAAAATCAGGTTGAGGGCGGTCAGCTCATTTTGGCCTCGGGCAGTCCGTTTGAGTGGAGCAACCTTAACCCGGTAGAGATACAAAACAGTAATGCGTGGAGAAAAATTGACTGGACAGCAGAAACTCAGTTTATACAATTGCAAAAAAATGCGACAAAACAATTCAATCTTCAGGCTGAATATCCGCAAAACTGCGATTTGGCAATAAACGAAATCATTTTGTTTGGCTATCCGCTGGAAAAGAAAATACCTGAAAAAAATCAAACCGAACATGTTGCATTCAACATTCCAATGGATCAGTTTATTGGAATGAATTCTTACATCCATACTCCGGATAAAGTTCATGAGGCGGTTGGCAATGTGCGTGAATACAGGCCCTGGAGATGGAACGGTGTAACCGATTTGGAAACTCCAATAGACTGGGGTGATATTAGCAATTCGGGTGGGAGAAACGAATATGCCAGGGCAAGCCTTGGGAACAGTGACTTGTATTATAAAAAAATGAAAGATATGGGCATTGAATGTGTTCCCTGCATTCACCGCCATGTGGAAGAATGGCGGGAACACGAAAATGTACCGTCTTTTGGCGGAGACCCAAACGATCCGTTTTCTTACAAGATTATGGCTGATTATTCTTTTCAGTTTGTTGCCCGCTATGGAGGGAGTTCTGTTCCCGAAAGATTGCTTAGAACCACTGAAGTTTCGCCCAAAAAAAGTGGTTTAGGCTATATCCGGTATTTTGAAAACTGGAATGAACCCAATCGCTGGTGGGGAAACCCTGAAGGGCATTTTACCCCCTATCAGTTTGCTGCTTTTTGCAGTGCATCGTATGACGGCCACCTCAATCAGATGGGAGAAGGTTTTGGAGCAAAAAATGCAGATGCTGAAATCAAGTTTGTATTTGGAGGTTTGGCAGCTATATCACTCCATTATGTACAGGCAATGAAATTATGGTCGGATTATCACCGCGACGGTTCATTTCCTTCTGATGTAATAAATCTGCACCATTACTGCAACACACGAAGCGAACAACACCCCAAAGAAGATGCTTACGGAATTAGTCCTGAAGAAGATAACCTGAAGGAAAAACTGGAGAAAGTGGTGCAATGGCGTAACAAAAACCTTCCCGGCAGGGAGGTTTGGCTGAGTGAATTTGGCTGGGACACCGATGAAAACACATACCAGTCGGCAGCCTGGGGGCACAAATTGTATCCCGAAAAAATAACCATGGAAGAAATACAGGGCCAATGGCTGACACGCGCATTTCTGATAGGCGCTGCTGCCGGGCTCGACCGGATGATGATGTTTCTTGCCAACGATTTAAAGAACTACCCGCATGGAGTTTACGGATCGTGTGGTTTTATTACGGTTGACGAGGAATACAAACCATCGTGGTATTATGTGAAAACCATAAAAAATGCGCTTGCAGGAATGGTCTTTCTGGATGAATTTCCATCGGAAAATGAAAATGTCTGGATTTACAGGTTTAAAAACCTGCAAAGCGGAGAAGGGGCTTATGTGCTTTGGTGCCCGACTTCTGACGGTACTGTTGTCGAGGATTATGAATTAAAAATTACGGGAAATACCCCCGTAGTGAAAAAAACCATGCTGGCCCATAAAAATGAAACCGGCATTAGTGAAGATTTAAATGCAACAACTGGTAAAATCAGTTTAGATGTAAATGAACGGCCAGTTATTGTTTTGGTTGACAATTTTTAAGAAATGAAGACGCAAAGGATAAAGCTTTAAGATGGAAATAAAATGGAGTCTTAAATATTATACAATAGGTTTGTTTTTTATAGCAGGTTATTCTCTTGTTGCTCAAACCAGATATGAAAAACCCAATATTCTTTTTATAGCGGTTGATGATTTGCGGCCGGAACTTGCATGTTACGGGCACCCCATTGTTAAATCACCAAACATTGACAAGTTGGCTGAAACCGGACTTATATTTATGAACGCGTATTGTAATGTGCCGGTTTGTGGCGCTTCCAGAGCCAGCTTGCTAACTGGCATTCGCCCTACAAATAATCGATTCGTAGGATATAACACCTATGCAAAAGTAGATATGCCCGAGGCAGTGAGCCTGCCTGAACATTTTCGCAAAAATGGGTATCACACAATCTCAAATGGAAAAGTTTTTCATCATATTGACGATATTCCTGAAAGTTGGTCTGAAGATCCATGGAACCCGGCAGTGGAAGCTTCCTCTTATTTAGATTATCAGACTGATACAAACCTGGATATTTTGAAGAACGGAATAAGCCGCGGACTACCTTATGAATCTGCGGACGTTAGTGATGATAAATATTTTGATGGTCAGATTGCTGCAAAAACAATTGCCGATTTACAAAGATTAAAAGAGGCAGGAACCCCATTTTTTCTGGCAGCCGGATTTCTAAAACCACACCTCCCTTTCAACGCACCTGAAAAATACTGGAATATGTATCCTCAGGATAAAATTCATTTGCCGGAAAACTATTACAGTCCTGAAAATGCACCTGATGCAGCAATTCATAATTTCGGTGAGTTACGCAGCTATTATGGAATTCCTGCAGATGGACCTGTTTCAGATGATACCGCAAAAAAAATGATTCATGGGTATTATGCATGTGTGAGTTATATTGACGCTCAAATTGGTAGGGTTTTGGAAGCATTGGGTACTTTGGGCCTGGCAGAAAATACAATTGTAATCCTGTGGGGTGACCATGGCTGGCAATTGGGTGAACATAGCTTGTGGTGTAAGCATGCAAATTTTAAAACATCACTTCATTCTCCTTTGATTATCCGTGCGCCTGGGTTTAAAGAGAATCAAATTTCGGAAGCTCTTGTAGAGTTTGTTGATGTTTTTCCCTCTTTATGCGACCTGGCTGGTTTGGAAAAACCCATACAACTGCAAGGAAAAAGTTTTTTGCCTCTTTTGGAAAATGCGAATATCCCCTGGAAGGATGCCGTATATTCCCGCTTTTCCTCAGGTGAATCAATCATTACTTCAAATTATTTATATACCGAATGGTTTGATAAAGAAGGTAAGCCTTTTACTGAAATGTTATACGATCACCGGATTGACCCTCAGGAAAATCGCAATATAGTTAATGATCCTGCCATCAGTGAAACCATTAAAAACCTCAGAAAGAGGTTGCATAAGAATATGAATCAAGCAAAAAAAGTTACAACAAACTAATAACGAACTATTATGAAAAAATATTTATTAAAGATTTCTGTTGTTTTTATCAGCGTTTTACTCTTTTCATCCAATAGTATAGTAGGGCAATATAATCCCGAAACAAAGTGGGGAGAATCAATCGCAAAGTATGAAAGTCAGGATTCAATTTCGATGCCTGAACCAGGAGGGATTCTGCTTCTGGGCAGTTCTTCCTTTACTATCTGGAAAGATGTTAGGGATTATTTTCCGGGAAAGAATATAGTCAATCGCGGATTTGGCGGTTCGCAAATGAGCGATGTGCTTTATTTCAAAGAACGTTTGATTCTTCCATACCAACCTGTACAGTTAATTTTATACGAAGGTGAGAATGATATTGCAGTCGGGAAAATGCCAGACACTATTTTTTCAGAGCTTGTTCAACTGGTTAATTGGACTAAAACACAATATCCGGATATAAGGATTTCTGTTTTATCAATGAAACCCAGTCCGCGAAGATGGGAATTCAGGGAAACCATGGTGGAGATGAACCAGAAATTGAAACAATATGCCGAAGAATCTGAAAATATCGATTTCATAAATATTTGGGATCCCTTACTGGGAAGTGATGGAAAGCCTGTGAATGATAATTATCTGGAAGATTTACTGCATTTAAATGCCAATGGTTATAAAATATGGCAAAAAGCCATTTCACCTTTTTTATAGAATCAATCATGGTAAATCTGGTGGCTGAATCTCATAAAAATTTCGCTCTGTTAATGAACGTGAATAATTTGTAAATGATGAAAATAATTCGACTGTTTCTGTTTTTAACTTATTTGATACTGGGTGCAAATATCTATGCTCAGCAAACACAAAATCATCATCCTGAAATTCCGTTTATGGATGATTTGCTACTGGTGGAAGAAATTATATGTTCATCCTCAGAACCCAACAGTATGAATGGAGCAACAGAAGTTAAAATGATCCTGGGAAAAAGCTGCAGGATTCTCTTGCCTTCCTCCGAAACAACGTGGTTGGCATACCGCCTGGGAAGCGATGGTGAGCTGAAACCCGGCAAAGCCTATTTTCTGGAAATTGAATATCCTGATGATGTGGATCGCAGTTTCGTTATTCATAACAGGGGGGGAGAGTACAACCGGGGACTTCAGACAGGAAAAACACTTGGAGACAGCTACCATCCGCCATATGTGCCCAGCAATGCCGAATCCATTTCTTTACCCCATAGCAGCGAGTACAAAAAATGGCAAACACTGTTTTGGCTTCACGACCATTATGCAGGAATTGAGCTTCCGCGAAACTCGGGCGACAGACCGGAGGGACCTGACGATGGTTTTCTGGTCATCATTTCACAGTTCGATAGTTATAATGCACCAATGAATAAAGGAGCAGCAGTTTCTGCCATCAGGTTATATGAAGCCCCTGATTTTGAAACACTGAAAATGGATATTCATTACCCACCTGCAGATTTACCACGCCGTCATCTTTTTTTCAGGGAAGAGATGGCCGATGGTGTTGTAACCAATGATCCTCCGGCGCTCAAAAATCCCATCGACTGGTATGAGCATAAAGCTCAATTAATGCACTTCCTTGGTATGAACACTTTTTCAAAAGATTTGCTGGAATTTGGGCATAATCAGGGGTGGGATCCGGGGCCATACAGTGAGTTGATAAACACCTCTTCAGCGAAAGATTACTGGGGGAAAATTATGGAAATGCTAAGGAATTATGAACTGAATGTACTGCCCTATTACGAATATGCCGGAACCATTGGTCCAAAGGGACTTGGTAGGGAAAAAAGGGCACGGCCACTGGGCGACAGTCTGCCTGATCACAACTATACCCACATCGCCTGGACCGAAAAAGCCAATGCTGATATTACCGATCCGGATACATACAGCGATTTAAAAAAAATCCTCGAACGTACCATTGTTGATTATAAAGATGATGTAAATTTTGTTGGTGCATGGCTTCGTCCGCGACCCAGCGCCAATCCGGTTAGTTTTTCAGATGCTGCACTTCAGCGGTTTAGCACCGATACCAATCATGGTCTGGTTACCCGTGAAGCGCTGAGAACCGACAGTGGGCTTTACGATAAATACCTGCAGTGGTGGTTTGGCAAGCGGAAGGAATTTCTTTTGGCGATGCGCAACTATCTGAAGGAAGAAGAAGTGAATGACGAACCGGTTGTGTTGTTTACTACAGACGCAACGGAGTCGGGCAGAACACATCCCGAGTGGTCGCAGAGCCATAGCATTATAACCGATGACATGGCGGCCTGGAAAAAGTTGCCGGGCGATTATCCGGTTTTCAGCTTAGAGGAAAAAATCAACAACAACTGGCACCTGGAAGCGCAGTTACTACCAGTAAAAAGCTGGGGTAACTGGGAGTGGAATCATTCCGTACCTCCGCCTGATCCGGATAATTTCAGGAATACCGAGGGGGCTATGATGACTTACACATTTAATAAAGCATATACAGTGGGCAGTAAAACAGCCTTCGATCGTTTCCGTTCAGGATCGGGGCTGGCCCTTATCAGACATTATTGTTTAAATGAAAATGCCATGAAGGGATTGGGGTATTTTGTGTCGGATATAGAATGGCACGACTGCTACACCATGCTTGGCGAGGCAAGGGCAATGGCCCACGGCGATCCCCGGTTCATCGGGTATCTGGCCTCTGCTGCCTTCAACAGGGCTTCACTCCCATACGTAAGGGAATTCAATGCTAACTTTCTTGCACTTCCCGCTCTTCCCTCCGAATTGCTCGAAAATGCAACAAAAGATGCTGAAGTAGTGGTTCGTAAAATTGAAACAGAGAAAAACGGCACCTATCTGGCAGTTGTGAATACCGGGTTAACTGATAAATTCGGAGTAACGGTCACGCTGCCTTTTAAAGGCGATGTAGTCGATGCCAAAACCGGAAATATGATGTTCCCTGGTGTTTCGGAAATAAAACTGGATATGTATCCCGCGCAGCTAAAATCGCTAATTATCTATGACTTAAAAAAATAAAAAAAAGAAAGATGAAGAATAAATACCAAATAAAGGATGGTACTATAAAAAACACGTTTGCTGCTATTTTTATAGTACTGAGTTTTTTTCAGGCAAAAGCACAGCCAGAACAAATTCTGATGTCAGATTTTATGGGAGCCAATACCAATGTGGCTGCCTATGATAACGGTTTTCTGTCGGATCTATCAGTTACCGTTAAATGGATTCGGGAGTACCACAACTGGAATCATTATGAAGCTGCAAATGATTATTACAAGTGGGATAACATCACCAGATATCCGCATACCCACACATGGCCCAATCACAATAAATTTATGGATGCATGTCAGAACTTAGGTGTTCAGGTTCTTATTGATGTTTTGGAAAATCCATCCTGGGTTAGCTCAACCCCTATTCCAAATAACACAGGTGACGGTTCCAATGCAACTGATTATATGGAAAGGCTTGATTTTCTTGGACAACTGGTTGCCAGGTATGGTTCGAAAAAGTTCGATAACTCACTCCTGAAAACAACCGACAAAGTTTCCGGGTTAAACTACATCAAATATTACGAAGATGAAAATGAACCCGATTATTGGTGGAAAACGCCAAAATGGCCGGCACAGAATTACGCCAAGTATTGCAATGCAGCACACAGCGGATATGGTGTTGAAACAAGCGATGAATATCCTTTGCTTGGCATTAAGTCTGTTGATCCCGATGCCAAACATGTATTGGCTGGGTTGGCAGGACGGGATTCCACCTACTTTCATGAAATACTAGAGGCATCGGAAGGCAGGGTTCCGTTCGATGTGTTGAATGTTCACATGTATTGTACTGATCACTCCAAAGCCTTTTCACCCGAAAATGAAATATACGGCTATGAAAAAGGGTTTAGTGATTTTTTTAAATGGCGCAATCGTGTTTTGCCTGATGTTCCGGTGTGGATTACAGAGTTTGGCTGGGATACCTATTTGTCACCCGATAACAAACATTCTTACACATACGCGCCTTTTGAACAACAAGCCAATTATCTGATGCGCTCGTTTTTCATCTTTTTGAAAATGGGATTTGAAAAGGCATTTATGTTTATGGCCACCGATGGAAACAGCAGCAACCTTACACAATATTCTTCCAGCGGATTGTTTAAAGACAGAAGTTCCGGGTATGAAAAGAAACCATCGTGGTATTACCTGGCTACCATGCAAAATGTTTTGGGAGATTTTGTTTATAGCCGAACAATTGCCTATGCTGAAAAAGTTGGAGAAAATGAAGTTTACTGTTTGGAATTTGTTAATCCTGAAAACAATAATAAGGTTTATGCCTTATGGACCAGGAAAACTTATTCTCAAACCGATAACGGGGCAACCACCAGTTATCAGATGAATATTGAGTTTATACCCAAAGAGGCATATTCTGTGTTTCCCGGAAATTTCGATAAGCAGGGCGAGTGGATTAACATCGAAAATCCGGGTACAATAATAGATTTAAATCTGACAGAAACCCCTCAATTTCTTGTGGTTTCAGAAAAAGAAACCGGATTTGACAGGGTTGAATCCGATAAGTTTTTAGTAAACGTTTTTCCTAATCCTTCATCCGGGAAAGTAAAACTCTCTGTTATTGACCATACAGAGAGCAACGTAAATATTGCAGTTTATTCGTCAACGGGCCAGCTTGTGCAATCCCTTTTGGAGAATGCTCCAATTGAAGGCGAAAGGCAATTTCTGTTTGGAGAAGGCTTTTTGCCTGGAATCTATTTCATTCAGTTAAAAAGTGAACAGCAAAACATAACCAGAAAATTAATAATTCAATGAAAATGAAGCTAATTTCAATTCTACTGTTTTTTCAGTTTGGTTTCAGCATGATACAGGCACAGGAAACCAGAACTTCAGTTTTACTGGATAAAGACTGGAAATTTATTAAAGCCGATATTCCCTTAGCCCATCAACCCGGATTTGACGACAGGAATTGGGAGAAAGTAGTAGTTCCGCACGATTGGGCTATTTACGGTCCGTTCGATGTGAATAACGATCTTCATGATGTTGCCATTGAACAAAACCTTGAAGACAGGGCATATAAACAAACTGGCAGAACAGGAGGGTTGCCTTACATTGGAGTGGGCTGGTACCGGCGCACATTCGATGTGGCTGATTTCGACAAAGAAAAAAAACAGGTTTCGATGTTGTTTGATGGCGCCATGAGTGAAGCCCGCATTTATGTGAACGGGAAGGAGGCTTGTTTTTGGCCAAACGGTTACAATTCGTTTCATTTCGATATAACTGAATTTTTAAATCCCGACGGCAAAAACAACCAGTTGGCAGTCAGGCTGGAAAACCCGGAACAATCATCGCGATGGTATCCGGGGGCCGGCATTTATCGCAACGTACATCTTATTGTAACCAGTAAAATCCATGTGCCGGTTTGGGGAACTTATATTGCAACGCCTTTTGTTTCTGAGGAGTTTGCTTCGGTAAACCTGAAAACAACCCTTGAGAATGTGCCTGATGGTCAGGAAATCCGGATCCAAACAGTAATATTGGATGAAAAGGGGAACCAGGTTGCTATGAAGGACAATGTGCAGAAAATTAACCATAGCATGCCTTTTGAGCAAAATTTTCTGGTTAATTCACCTGAATTATGGTCGCCTGAAACACCGGTTTTGTACAAAGCTGTTTCGAAAATTTATGTTGAGAATGAATTAACCGATGAATATACCACCCGTTTTGGAATACGCGATATCAAATACATTGCCGACAAAGGCTTTTTCCTGAATGGCCGGCACCGGAAATTTCAGGGAGTGTGCAACCACCACGATTTGGGCCCGCTGGGAGCCGCTGTAAACACTGCCGCTTTGCGCAGGCAACTTACAATTTTAAAAGATATGGGCTGCGATGCCATACGCACCGCACATAATATGCCGGCCCCCGACTTGGTTGAACTGTGCGACGAAATGGGTTTTATGATGATGGTTGAACCGTTTGACGAATGGGATATTGCCAAAGTTAAAAATGGGTACCACCGGTTTTTTGATGAGTGGGCAGAGCGCGATATGGTAAATATGGTGCGTAATTACCGCAACAATCCATGCGTGATTATGTGGAGTATCGGGAACGAAGTTCCCACCCAGTGCAGCCCCGAAGGTTACAAAGTAGCTAAATTTCTTCAGGATATTTGTCATCGCGAAGATCCAACACGCCCGGTTACCTGTGGTATGGATCAGGTTTCGTGTGTATTGGAAAACGGGTTCGCTGCCATGATAGATATTCCCGGTTTTAATTACCGCGTACACCGGTACCACGAGGCTTATGAAAAATTGCCTCAAAATTTGATTTTGGGCGCAGAAACGGCCTCAACGATCAGCTCAAGAGGTGTTTATAAATTTCCGGTAAAAATTGACGACAGACCAAGATATGATGATCAGCAAATTTCTTCATACGATTTGGAATACTGTATTTGGTCGAATCTGCCCGATGATGATTTTGCCCTGGCCGACGATTATGACTGGACCATAGGGCAGTTTGTATGGACAGGTTTCGATTACCTCGGTGAACCAACTCCATATAGCTGGGATGGCTGGCCAAACCACAGTTCAATGTTTGGAATTATTGATTTGGCCAGTATTCCAAAAGACCGTTATTATTTGTACCGCAGTTTGTGGAATAAAAACGATGAGACCCTGCATATTCTGCCCCATTGGAATTGGGAGGGTGCCGGGGTGGATACAGTTCCTGTATTTGTTTACACCAATTATTCTGAAGCTGAATTATTTGTAAATGGAAAAAGCTACGGACGACAAAAGAAAAATGAATCATCACTTCAGCACCGCTACCGCCTGATGTGGATGGATGTTTTATACGAACCTGGCGAAATAAAAGTGGTGGCCTACAATGAAAAAGGTGAAGCCAAAAAAGAGGCAACTGTCAAAACTGCCGGCAAACCGCACCGAATTGAACTGATTTCAGACCGTGAAGTGATTGATGCCGATGGAAAAGATTTGGCATACATCAATGTTCGGGTAGTTGACAAAGACGGGAATTTGTGTCCGGTTGATCAGCGTTTGATTGAGTTTTCTGTTTCAGGATATGGTCGTTACAGGGCTTCGGCCAATGGCGATCCTACTTGCCTTTACATATTTCATGAGCCTCGAATGCCTCTGTTTAACGGGCAGGCAACAGCTATTGTGCAGTCTTCGGAAATAGCCGGAAAAATTCTGCTGACGGCAAAGGGGAAAGGTGTTTTAAACGGGACAATTGAAATCGCAACAAAGTAATTCAAATGAATAGTGTACAAAACAGGGTTATGTTGTAAAACAATAAATCAAATAAAAATGAGTAAAAATAAGCATAATGCATTGATAATAAGATTTTTATTCCTTTCAATTCTTTTATGTTCTGTGATTACCGGTTTTACCAGTGATTCAGCGTATTCAGTGCAATATGGAATTTCTTATTATGAAGACTCCGTCACCAATTCTGATCCCTATATTAAAGAACGGTGTGTGCTGGATATTTACTATCCTGAAAATCAAAAAGATTTTCCAACGGTTATTTGGTTTCATGGAGGTGGTATTAACAGCGGGAATAAATGGATTCCGGGAGAATTGAAAGACAGGGGTGTTGCAGTGATTGCAGTGAATTATCGTTTAAGTCCGATGGTAAAATGCCCAGCCTACCTCGAAGACGCTGCTGCTGCGGTGGCCTGGACTTTTAAAAATATTGAACGGTTTGGTGGAGATCCATCCAAAATTATTGTTTCAGGCCATTCTGCCGGCGGATATCTGGCAAGTATGATTGGCCTCGATAAAAAATGGCTGGCAAAATTTGGAATTGATGCCGATGAGATTGCTTTACTGGTTCCGTTTAGCGGTCACACAATTACCCATTTAACCATCAGAAAAGAAAGGGGTATAAGTGATACCCAACCCATAGTTGACGAATTTGCACCTCTTTTTCATATAAGGCCTGATGCTCCTCCAATGGTATTAATTCTGGGAGACAGAGAACTTGAAATGCTTGGCCGGTATGAAGAAAATGCATATTTCTGGCGTATGATGAAAGTGATTGGACATGATAAAATCAAATTATATGAACTGGACGGGTTTGATCACGGTGGGATGTTGGACCCAGCTTTCCTGCTACTTCAGAAAGAAATTGAATTTTTTTTAAAGCAACACAATTGAACAGCACAACATCAAGATAGTCAACAATATATCATGCAAATTAATTAGCTCAAATGTAAATTAAAATGAATCACTTTTCTATAAATAATTTTTATTTTTTAATCTTTTAAAATTTTGTACCATGAAATTAAAACTTTTACTTTCCCTGATGTTAATGACCTTTTTGCTTAAGGCTCAGGAGCCTTACAGGTCTTTGATTATCACAGAAGCACGATTTGACCAGACGAATAATGCTTACTGTGAGATTACCAACGTGGGCGATGACCCCGTGCAGTTAAGTCAGTTTAAATTTGGACACATGACTCCATGGGTTCCTGCTGTACTTGATGTGTGGAATGATCCATGGGATCCCTATCATCGCTTTTTTTTCCTGCCCGACAGAATTCTTCAGCCCGGAGAATCATTTGTAATTGCAACAGCTTATGACTACGGTCCCAAAATGTACAAAAAGAAAGTTACGGGGCATGAAATGGATGAGCGCAATAAGCAAACAGAGATATATGATATTGCTGATATTCTGGTTCATGTAAGTGAATCCGATGGAGACCCGGCCGATAGTGTTTCAAATTGGGAGATGGTAGAAACTATGGCTGTTTCGCAGGGTCGCGATTGCTGGTATCTGGAACAGCATTTCGAAAATGGAGATTCCATTGTAATTGACCAGGTGAACGGAAATTTTGATAATGCAGGTCAAAACTTTGCACGAGCCTATGATGTTGCCGGAGTTGAAGGTGCTACTTATAATTCGTTGCTTGTACGCAAGTATAGTGTGAATCAGGGAAACCTTGATTTTTACAACGCCCGCGGTGTAGGCCTCGAAGATTCAGAATGGATAGCAATACCCAGAATGTATGGTTATGGATGGGTTGACTGGCGTAAATTGTGGTGGACTGCAGGAAACCATGGTCCCTATGTATTGGATGAAAATACACTTGAATCGGAAGTAATTGATGTTGACTTTGCCAATAAAACTCTCACCGTTCCGTGGGGTGTTCGCAGATTGGATGACATTATGCGGTACATGGCAGAAAAACCCGGAATTGCATGGAACTACCATCTGAATGAAAATCATGCGGATTCAATTTACCGTTCCGCCAGAACGGGCGATAAGCTAACCATTTATGTTTGTGGTGAGAGCCTTCAAACCGCTACATTTGATATTATTGTTTCCGAACCAACTGCAGCAACCAACATTGTAGTGCCAATATCACACATAAATATTGGAACTTTTAGCCAGGGAGGTCCCATAACTACCAATAATCAGGGTGGTTTACTCGACTGGCCAAGAGTCACAAGACATGATTCCGGAACTGATTCAATCACTGGCACATGGCACGGTTTGCCCAATGCACTTCGCACCGATTCGTTGCTAAAGTACCTTGAAAAACCTGCCAATGCAACCTTGGAATTTGTTTGGGTAGATGGCATTGAAAGACCGGATCTTAAAAATGGAGATATCCTTAAAGTTACCGCACAAAATGGAAATGAAAAAGAATATTTCCTTCATGTGCAGCCTTACAATCCCAGTCACAACGCTTATCTTTCAGCAATTACCTGGCCAGATATCCCAACCAAATACAAGGGAGTTTTTGGTTGGATGGGTGATACCATCCCCAATTTCAACCCTACTACTCGAAATTACAGGGTTCAGGTTCCTTTTGATGTGGATGGCATTCCTGCTTTTATTGCAAAAGCCCAAAATATAAATGCAAAAGTTGTTGTCAACCGTGCCAAATCTCTTTCAGGAACAACAGAGGATCGAACCATTTCTTTTATTGTTACCGCAGAAGATGAAAGTGAAACATATACTTATAATGTGGAACTGATAAAAGAAAAAGATCCGTCAAAAACACAACCATATTTTGCTGAACCATTTCTTTCCGAGTTATTTTACATGGATCAGTGGTCCAATAGTTTTGGGGAGATTGTTAACCCAGGGAATCAAATCATCGACTTAAGCGATTATATGATTGTAATGTCATGGGCCCCGGATCCGGTAGCTGCAATTCAATCCCGGATGGGCGAAGAAGAATGGCTCGATCGTTACGATAAATACATTCCCGGATACAAATGGGTAAGCGAAGCCCAATGGATGGTAACACCGGGAATTCTGGAAAGAGACTTATCTGTAAATTCAATCGTTTATCCCGGTGATGTTTTTTGTTTTGGTGCCATAAATACAGATGGTATGCTGGCCGCCGGAGGAGCAGGTTACGAATGGCCGGTTCCAAAGCAATTGGATGTACAGTTCTTACAGCGAGATGGCAGTTTTGGTACTTACCGGAATCCCTGGGATGAAGAAACAAGTGTTTACGGATCTCCCATTCGTAAAACAAGTACAGCCAGTTGGTTTATGTTTAAAATCCTGAACGATTCTATCAAATTAGGCTTGAAACCTGCCAATGATCCTTCTGATTTTGAATTGATTGAGACTTTTGGCATGAGCGATGGCTCGGCGTGGAATATTGGAGGAAGCAACGCTGCCATGATTACCAATTATATGCGGAAATCTCATATTTATAAAGGCAACCCTGAACCTGAAGGGTCGTTTGGTACAAACCCGGATGATACCGAATGGACCTGGACCAATCAGGCATACTGGAATGCAAAAGGAGTCGGCTGGTCATTAAATATTTTAAATTGCGGCAACGACATAGGTCAGCATTTTATGAACGAACCTACGCATTACAAATCAACCGTTACTTCTGTGGTTTACAAGGTTAGCGACGGATATTCACTGAAAGAAGAGATAAGAGGATTAGTTGCGGGAACAACTGTAAGTGCATTTTTTGGTAATCTGAATAAGGCAAATGAGAATCAAACGTTAACCGTAAAATCATTTGCTGACGGCAGTGACTTGGGCATGGATGATTTGCTCAGCCTGAATGATACTTTGGTTGTGTTATCTGCCGACAGCCTAAACACTACCAGGTATATTCTTGAGGTAAGTGAAGACGGATTAAGCTCAAATGCTGTTCTTACTTCTGCTCTTTATCAGATTGAAATTATTAACGACCCTAAAAGTGCATCTCAGGATGATAATTCAGGTGAAGGAATAGTAACAGGTTTTGAATATGGAACTCAGTTGCGTACTATTTTAAACAATGTTACAATTCCCGGGGGAGCTACTCTTAACATCATCGACGGCTCAGGAGCTTATGTGTCACTGATAAAATTGAATTTCGACACAACTTATGTAAATGTAACTGTAAACTCCGATACTTACTTTGATGTAGTGGCTGAAGACGGTTTAACGCGCATTGTTTACCAGTTGCAGCCGCTTTCATCACAAAGCGACGCGTTTATACTCTCAGATTTATATACTGTTTCTCAAGGTGATAACCTGGTGCATTATGTGCCTCGTGGAACAAATGTTCACACCTTCCTTAATAGCATTGTTGCTTCATTAGGTGCTTCAGTAAAAGTGGTTGACAAAATGGGATACGAAAGGTCAGAAGGGGCTCTGGTTGAGGATGATAAAATAGTAGTTACTTCTGCAAACGGAATGGTAACCCGTGTTTATTATCTTTCCATGTTGCGTACTCAATATATCTTTGAAAGCACCTATTTGGCTTATGTATTGTCGAATGTATATGCTGTTGATCAGGTGGAATACACCATAGCAGGTCCAACAGGAACCACTTTGCTGAGTGACTTCTACGCAAGAATTACTCCATCGATGGGTGCAACTGCCATTGTGGTTGATTCCCAAGGAAATGAAAGAACCTCGGGTGACCTCGATGACGGCGATATGCTAAAAGTGACCTCGGCCGACGGGAAAATAGTGGTCATGTATGAGCTGAAGCTTGATTTGACTTCTGTTGATTTGACAGGAGTTCAGCAAATTGAAATCTATCCTAACCCTACAAACGGGAAATTGAATGTTAGTGGCGTTAAAGTAGGAGACAGAATTCAGGTATTCAATTCAGCAGGTAGTCTGGTGATTGATTATGAAGCCAATAGCAATATGGGTAGTTTGCTTCTCAATAATTACCCATCCGGTATTTATTTGATTGTTGTAAGCAACAAAAATGAACTGTTGGGTCGTTTTAAAGTGGTAAAACAATAAAAGGAAGTTTATGTAAAAGTTTAGAGTTTTTAAAAAGGCCTGAGTTTATTTCGGGCCTTTTTAAAATTCTCTTTTTACGAAGTAGCAAATATTACGCTGAAATTTTGTATCGTACCCCAAAAAGGAAGTATCAATGAAAAATATATTGAAACCGTTTTTTTCCGAAGAAAGGCATAATGTTTTGGTTTTCGATGCCACCAAGGAGCAGCTTGGTTTTCTTAGAAAATCATTTCCTTCGAACCATAATTTTATAGTGGTTTCAGATGTCAATGAAGCTTTGAAAATAGCCAGTGAGAATCATCTTCTAATTGTAATTGCAGGTTTTTCCGTTTTCAGAACAGGTGGGGTTGATTTATGCGAAAAAATTAAAAGAAATATGAATACATGTCATATCCCTTTTGTTTTTATATCAGCAAAAAATTGTGTTGAACAAATGATTCGGGGATATGAATTGGGAGCTGACGATTATATTACCAAACCGTTTGACGAGAAGTTACTTATGGTTCGGATAAACCGCTTGATACAAAACAGGAAACGGATAAGAGAGAAATACCGGAAACAAAGTTTTATGATCGAATTAAGAGAAAAGGACATTCCTAAAGACGAAAAATTTATTTCAGCCGTCAGGAGAGTTTTAGAAGATAATTTATCTGATCCGGATTTTAATGTCACAAGTTTGTCTGAAAAATTACAAATAAGTACTACCCAGGTTTATCGTACCTTGAAGGATATGACCGGACATACTCCTGTTGAATTTATTCGGAATGTGCGATTGCAGAATGCTTTTGAAATGCTGAGCCATGATAAAATATCTGTAACGGAAGTGTGCTATCATTCTGGTTTTAATAATGTTTCGTATTTTATAAAATGCTTTAAATACATGTTTGGGGCAACTCCTGGGTACTTCAGAAATAGAATCAATAATGATGCGTATGAAGGAGTAATGTTTCAGGGCTGAATATAGATTTTGATGTATTATTTATTCAGTTTTGTGATGACTCATTATATGCTGTTCACAAATCAATGCCTAATAGCTGAAGTTAATAAACTTAGGTATTATGGCACTAATGCCACTTGTTTTTTTTCAAAATATTTTTAAAAAGATGAAAAAATATTTTTTTGTAATTGTCGCATATTTTGTTTTTGCAATGGGTAATGAGCTTTTTGCCGAAGAAAAAGAAATCAATATTGTGATCCTTGGGTCCTCTACAGCTGAAGGGTATGGCCCAACAATTAAAGCAAATGCCTGGGTGAGCCAATACCGGCAATATGTTCAGTCAATAAATATGAAAAGTACCGTAATCTTGCCAAAGGTAGTTTTTCAACTTATCACATAATGCCAGGCGGACATGTTGCACCGGCAGGCAGACCCTCTCCCGATAATGATCGCAATATAACGAAGGCTTTATCGTTTAACCCCGATGTTATCATTATTAACCTTCCATCGAACGATGCAACAAAGGGTTATCCTGTTTCAGAACAAATAAGCAACTATAAACAAATAGTTCAGGCTGCTACAGACATGAAAGTCCCGGTTTTTATCACAACTCCACAACCCCGCAATCTTTCTGAACAAGGGCGTCAAAATTTGATGGATATGCGCGATTCGACATTTAGTATATACGGAGAAAGGGCGATCGATTTTTGGGTTGGAATTGCCAACGAAGATGGTACTGTAAAATCAATATTCGATATGGGAGACGGAATACACCTCAACGATAGTGCACATACCGTACTGAAGGATAGGGTTGTAGATGCTGATGTTTTAGCTTACAGCGGGATTCACAATTACATTGATACTATAAATATCGATTTTGGTTCAATAATTTCCGGCGCTGGTTGGAATAATTTTGAATCGGCAACACAACAAAACCTCCAATATTTGATTAATTCCCTATTCTTGGACTGCACCCCAAGGTATCGTTCTTAGTGCAAACGATGTAGCTCAACCTACATTTACTGCACCGCAGGTTGAAGAGGATACACAGTACGTGTTTGCTTTGGTGGTAAACGATGGAATACTGGATTCTGAACAAGATAATGTTATAATAACAGTAAATCACAGCATCACCACAGAAATTAGCAATCGGTTTGTTAACACAAAAGATAAGCAAATTAAGGTTTATCCAAATCCGAATAACGGTTCATTTACTCTTGAGCTAAAAAACTTTAATCGGCAAACTGAAATAACAATAATGAACCTGTCTGGCAAGGTTGTTTATCGCATTGAAAATACAGAAAGAAGTCATTTTGACCTTAACTTCCCATACATTCAGAGAGGTATTTATAACATCAGTGTAAGCGACGGTTTAAGAATGAAAACTCGAAAAATGGTTGTTAATAATTAAACCACGTGTGAAAAGGGAATAATTGTTAAATACCTGTTTTTTATGTTTGTGCATTTTTTATGCCTAAAGTCTTGGTGCTCTTATTTTTTGTCTTGTAACAAACCACCTGGAAAATTTAAAAGTTTTGTTCCATATTCATTTGACAGCTTTGGTATAATCACTTCATGTTAACTTGTTAGTTTTGGGATTTTATTTTAACAACTTCCTTTTCAATAAGAATTTCATTAAACTTGCCAAATGATTGGAACTGAAAATTCCAAATAATGGGCAAGAGAACAGTTCCATATAAATGTTACTGTCATGAAAAATCCAATAAATCGTGTTTTTACAGTCATCAATCGTTTTTGCATTGTTCCAGTAGTGATTGGTTTCATAAGCGTATCCTGTCAACCTGCTGCCGAAAGCGGAAAAATCGACCGGTTTGAATTGGTTAACCGTCATAATATTCTGGTGGAAGAGTTCGATCCATTGGCTTCCTTATCGGTGGGTAATGGAAATTTTGCTTTTACCACTGATATTACCGGGCTGCAAACTTTTTACAAGGAGTATGAAGATGGCGTTTCGCTGGGTACCATGTCGAACTGGGGCTGGCATACCCTTCCGAATACAGAAGGCTTCGATATCTCAGAAACTTATCTGTACCATGAGGTTAATGGAAGGCAGGTGCCTTACGAACATCAGCTGCGGACTTCTGAACGCGCTGTACAGGCAGTGAACTATTTCAGAGAAAACCCGCACCGGCTGCATTTGGGAATTATTCGCCTGGTAATTAAAAAGAAAAACGGACAGGAAATTTCCATTTCTGATGTACAGGAACCCAGGCATCAGCTCGATCTGTGGCGTGGTGAAGTCTCCAGCAGTTTTAAGGTAGAAGGAACACCTGTTAAAGTGAAAACTTTTGTGCATCCTGAACAGGATTTGATTTCTGCAAAAATTGAATCACCACTGATTGAGTCGGGCCAGCTGGCTGTGGAATGGCTTTTCCCTTATGGAAATCCGGTTCACACACATGCCGGATACGATTTCAATTCGCCGGATAAACATTACTCGATGTATGAAAAAACAGAAGAATCTTCGGAAATTATTTTCAGGACACTGGACGATGATTCCTACTTTACAACCATCAGCTGGGAGGGCGAAGCTGAATTCGGTGAAGCGGAAAAACACCGGTTTGTGCTTACACCCGGAAATCAGCAAAAAACGCTGAATTTCAGCTGTAAATTTTCTCCCGAACTTGTTTTTGAAACTTTACCCGTTTTCAGTGAAGTAAAGGAAGAAAATGAAATTCACTGGCCTGCTTTCTGGAAATCGGGCGGAGCAGTTGATTTTTCGGAGTGTACCGATACGCGCGCCAAAGAACTGGAAAGGAGAACAGTATTGTCGCAGTACCTCACAAAAATTAACGGCTCGGGAAATTTGCCTCCCCAGGAAACCGGATTAACCTTCAACAGCTGGTTTGGTAAGTTCCACCTGGAAATGATTTGGTGGCACAGCGCTCATTATTATAACTGGCAACGGCAGGAGAATATGGCTGAACAATTGAATTACTATCATGCCACTTATCAAAAGGCAGTGGAATTTACAGAGCTTCAGGGTTATGAAGGTGTGCGCTGGCCCAAAATGGTTGGTACTGAGGGGCAGAACAGCCCTTCCTCCATCGGTTCCTATCTGATTTGGCAGCAACCGCACCTGATTTATCTGGCCGAACAGCTTTATCTGGCCAATCCTTCTGCGGAAATCCTTGAAGAATTTGCCGATCTGGTTTTTGCAACAGCCGATTTTATGGCCGACTTTCCGGTGTTTGACAGCGAAACTCAGCTGTATAACCTTGCACCGCCACTGATTCCGGCTCAGGAACACTGGAATCGTGAGACCACCATGAATCCCCCTTTCGAACTTGCATACTGGCACTGGGGGCTTACCGTCGCGCAAAAATGGAATGAACGGCTCGGAAAACCGGCCAATCCCAAATGGGATGAAATTCGCAACAATCTTCCTGCCCCGGTCCACATCGATGGTCTTTACATGGGTATTGGCAATGCTCCCGATTCTTACACAAATCCGCAAAATATGAGGGATCATCCCATGGTGCTTGGCACATTGGGTATGCTGCCCAAATGGGAGACGGTCGATGAAGAAATCATGCGAAACACGTTGAGTTACATTATGGAAAACTGGAACTGGCCACATACCTGGGGGTGGGATTATCCTATGGTGGCCATGTGTGCTGCCCGGCTTTTAGAGCCCGAGATTGCACTGGAAGCGCTGCTGAAGGATGTTCAGAAGAATACTTACCTTGTTAACGGACATAATTACCAGGATGAAAGATTAAGAATTTACCTGCCGGGAAACGGCGGGTTATTAAAAACCGTTGCGTTGATGTGCGCTGGCTGGGAGGGGTGTACTGAGGAGAATCCCGGCTTTCCGAAAGACGGAACCTGGAACGTGAAATGGGAAAGTTTGAATCCGGATTTTTAATATGAACGGAAAATGGATTTTCAATTTGGCAGGATCGAGCATTGTACGGGTTGAGGAAACGGTGCGAATGGCGATTACCCTGTATGAAAACCAGATTCCTTTTGAGTTGCGGGATGCGGATGAAATTGTACGCATGGTTACCGGTGAAGATTTTATCGGAATTGTTCCCGATACGGTTTTTCCGCGTTACTGCCACAGTTATTTCCCCAAAGAAGATCGAATTATCGACTTCATGAATCTGGGGTCGGATAAAGAGATTTTTCCGGCTGTTGTTGAGAAAACGGAGTGGTTTCCGCTGGAGAGAATTGAGATTGGCAGGTGATTTATATTCCCTGAACCGGCTTCTTATCAAAGTAAAAATTTCGGAAGATGGGTTTCCTTTAATATACACATTAATTCTCAATTCGGAATAACCATCTGTTTAAAACATAAAATCAATCACTACCTTTGTATTCAATAAATGGAACAAAAATGAATGAGATAATATTTATCGTGAAAGAATCACCTGAAGGGGGTTATGAAGGAAGAGCCCTTGGATATTCCATTTTTGTAGAAGGAGATACTTACGACGAAATTAAAGAAAGCATCAAGGACGTACTACATTGTCATTTTGAAGAGGATGGTCCAAAGATTATCCGGATACATTTTACTAAGGAAGAAGTTTTTGCTGCATGAAGAAAATATTGTCTTTGTCAGATATAGCCAACCATTTTCAATTATCGAAAAAAGAACTTTTGGAAAAACTGTTTTAAATCAAACAGCTATTTGTTATTTTGTACATCATTTTTTAGGGTTATAACCATAAAAATATAAATAATTGCAACGTTTTTATGTCCATGACTTTGAAATCATTTGGTTTTCTCCAAGCTCCCCAATAACTCATACGCAATTTTATTGCTTTCAATACGCATCATACTCTCTTCGGCGCTGCCATAGCTGAGGAGGTTGATGCTACCGTACCAAACGGTTTTTTGGTCAATAATGGCAAATCCCCCGAACCCATTCATTGCCACAGGCAGGAGAATAACCCGAAGTTCCTTTTTTGCTGTTTTCCCATCTTGTAGCAAAAACATCTTCACGGCCTTTAAATAGCGATTTGAAAAGATTGATTTTTTCGATTGGAGATGATTGCTTGTCAATAGTTTTGGATTTTGTCGCTTCTGTTGGAATTTCCGATTTTATGATTTGATCCTGGTCATTTATAAATTCTTCAGTTTTTTCATTTGCAACTCTTGATTTTTTTTCGGTTTGTGATTCAAGTTGTTTTATCCTTTCCTTTAGCCTTCTGTTTTCACCCTGAAGCGCCCGGTATCTTTTTGACAACTCTTGTAAATCCATAGCCGTGCATTTTTACATATCATCCAGCGATAATCCACGGTAACTTATTTGGTAATTCTTCAGTTTACCTGTAGCCCGCAAAAATCTGTAACTTTTTTCACGTAGTTTTTCCAGATTTAGTTGATCGGCATTGCGTTTTACTTCAATAAATTCAGCGTGCTTTTCGAGTTCATTTACGGCAATCAGGTCAATTTCGGTTTCACCCTTTCTGTCCCAGTATCCGCCAATACGTGTAAATCTTTTTTCTTCAGCAAGTTGAGTATAGAAATAGCGCTCAAGGATTTTACCGCTGAAGGTTGCATAATCGCGTTCGATAATTTTTTTAAGTTGCTCAAATCCGCCTATCTCGATAATATGACTAAACTTGTAAATAAATCGAAACCAGAAAGTAAGAAAGTTATCGTCTGTTGTATAACGTACATTTTTAGTTTCAACTTTTGAAAAAATGGGTGTCGCTTTTGAAATGAGGTTATAATCCCGCTCCATTTTTGTTAAATAACCGCCCACTTCGCGTTTTACCAGATTTTCAATTTTTCCCCTGGTATTCTCTCCACGTGCAATGGCAGACAAAATGGTAAAGTAAGTAGCATATTCTTTACCGAACTCTTCAATGAGCATGTTTTTACCCTCTTGCAAAAAGGGAGAATCTTCTTCGACTATTAAATCAATCATGCCTTGTTTTGTATGCGCTCCGCCATCCATAAGCAACTGGATGTATTTTGCCACACCGCCTGTAAACGTATATAGAGCGAGCAGATCATCAGAGCTCCACGAAGGATTGTGATCTTTCAGGATTTCTTTTAAAACATGCGTTTCAAAAGGCCGGATTTTCAATATTTGTGTGGCGCGACCAAACAGAGGTTCTTTTGAATTCTCAAAAATTTTGTGCATTAAGGAAAAAACTGAACCACAAACAATTAAATTAATTTTACTTTCATCTTTGTTCACATCCCAGTAATGTTGCATTTCACTGTAAACAGAGGGTGCAACATGGTAGAATTCCTGAAATTCATCAATGATAAGATTGAACGGCTTGTTTTTTGAATATTCCATAAGGAATTGAAACAGCTTGCCAAAACTGCTCACTTCACCTAAAACAGGAATCCCAAGTTTTTTCTTCACCTCCTGAATGAAATCCTGACATAAAAAACTTTCGGCTTTTCTGGCTACAAAAAAATAGAGCGTAGGACGATTATGAATAGCTTCCAGAAGCAAGTGAGTTTTTCCAATACGTCTTCGTCCGGTTATCACAGTAAATTGTGCATTATCACCCGACAGGTTTTGAATATTTTGTAAGCGATTAATTTCTTTGTCTCTGTCGTAAAATTTCATGTCATTGAATTTAAATTAGAAGAAACACATAATTCCGAAACAACCGTTTCCGAAACAGCTGTTTCTGTTTTCAAAATTATAAAGAATTTTTGATTTGCAAAACAAGCTATTTTTTGAACGAGTGCAGTTTGCACAAAATAAAACCGAAAATTAGATGCGAATTTGCCAAAATTTATAACTTTGATGCTGTAAAACATGTTATTAAATGTATATGTTAAGTTCAGAGATGGGGATAAAAGACATTCTTGAAAATCCGAATTCGATTTTTTACCTGCTCAGCCGGGAGGAGAAAGAGGAATTGGAGCAGCACATTTCGCTGGCTCATTACAAAAAGAATGAATTTGTTTTTAAAGAAGGCGATAAACCCACCGGGTTTATGATTCTGGTGAGTGGCAAAGTGAAAATTTTCAAAGAAGGCGTTGGTGGCAGAGAACAGATTATACGCATGGCAAGGCCTTTGGGGATAATTGGATACCGTGCATTGTTTGCCGAAGAAAACCACATCGCATCGGCTGTCACCATCGAAGAATCGATGATTTGTACCGTAAGTCCCGATTTTATTCTGAACAAAGCACTGAAAAACAACCATTTTTCTCTTCGGTTAATCCGTAAGCTTTCCAAAGAGCTGGGATTTTCAAACGAACGGACGGTTACCTTAACCCAGAAACACATTCGCGGAAGGCTTGCCGAGTCGTTGCTGCTGTTAAAAGATAAATATGGTTTTGAACACGACGGAACTACACTAAAAGTTTATCTCTCGCGCGAAGATATTGCCAATTTGTCGAACATGACCACATCCAATGCCATTCGCACCCTTTCCACATTTGCCAACGAAAAGGTGATTGCCATCGACGGGCGGAAAATCAAAATTCTGGATGCGCACAGGTTAGACCGGGTCAGTAAGCTCGGTTAATCACTCCTGCAGATAAACCCTTTTTACGCGCTGACTAATTCCGGTGAGGATTTCATAAGGAATGGTTCCTGCTTTTTGGGCAACTTCAGCAATTGAAATATGCGGTCCGAAAAATTCCACTTCATCGCCTGGCTGAACATTCAGTCCGGTTACATCCAGCATGAGCATGTCCATACAAACATTTCCGATGAGGGGAACGCGTTTGTCCTTCACAAAAGCTTCTCCAATTCCATTCCCAAGTTTGCGGTCGAGGCCGTCGGCGTAGCCTACTGGCACAACAGCGATTTCAGTTTCGCCGGTAACTTTCCCTTTGCGGCTGTATCCTACTGTTTCTCCAGGCGCCAGTTTTTTCACCTGCGAAATCACACTTTTAAACGTGCTGATGTTCTGTAAAGGCAATCCGGTTGCCGAAACTCCGTATAGCCCGATGCCCAGCCGTACCATTTCAAATTGTTTCTCAGGAAACCGTTCAATACCAGCCGAATTCAGTATGTGCCGGTCTGTTTTGTGTGGAAAGCTTTCCGTGATTTTTTGTGAAAGCGATTCAAAACATTCCATTTGCCGGAGCGTAAAAGCATCCAGCTGCGGGTCGTCGCTGCCTGCCAGATGAGAAAAAACAGAAACCACTTTCAGCCGGTCGGTATTTGTCAGAAACGCAACAACCTCGTTCACTTCTTTTTCTGTTTTAAAACCCAGCCGGTTCATGCCCGTATCCAGTTTGATGTGCACCGGAAATTGTTGCAGGGCATTTTCGGTTGCAGTTTTTTCAAAAGCTGCCAAAAGTTCGCGGCTGTAAAGGTTCGGTTCCAGTCTAAAATCGATGATGTTCTGAAAACTGTGCTCTTCGGGGTTCATTACAATAAGGGGAATTTCAATGCCTGCCTGCCGGAGCTCTACGCCTTCATCGGCTACGGCAACAGCCAGGTAATCCACGTTCTGAAACTGTAAAAGTTTGGCAATTTCCACATCGCCGCTGCCATAGGAAAAGGCTTTTACCATCACCATGATTTTGGTGGAAGGCCGGAGCAGGCTTCTGAACACATTCAGGTTGTGAACCAGGGCATTCAAATTGATTTCCAAAACTGTTTGATGTGCCTTTTGCTGCAACAGAGCCGAAATTTTCTCAAACGTAAAGTTTCGAGCCCCTTTTATCAGAATGGCCGAATCTTTAAAACGATTACGCGCCAATCGCTTTTCAAACGATTGAGTGGAATCGAAGAATATTTTTCCCAACGAAAATGCTTCAGAATTGGCCGAAATTTCGGGGCCAATGCCAGTCAGTTCATCAATTCCATATTGTTTCAGTAAAAGATTTACCTGGCGGTACAATTCAGCTTGAGGCAAACCGGTTTGCTGAATATCGGACAGAATAACCTGTTTTTTTAGATGCCCTTTTTGAGCCTGCTGATGCAACACCGAAAGGGCAATGGAAAGCGAGGCCAAATCGGAGTTGTAATAGTCGTTAATGAGCAGGCAGTTGTTAATCCCTTTTTTAATTTCCAGCCGCATGGCCACTGCTGACAGCTGTTTGAACCTTGTAAGGATTTTTTTTGGGTTCTGCGAAAGAGTCCATACTGCCGCAAAACAATGGCAGGCATTTTCAACGCTGGACGAATCATCAAAAGGAATAATGAACTGGAAAATTTTGCTCCCACAAGTGGCTTCAATTTGGGTTGAACCGTTTTCTTTCTGTTTTTTAAACTGAATGGTTGCTTCCCGGTTTTTCAGAGACCAGCTCACCGGTTCAACTTCGTGTGTGTTGCAAAACCCGAAGGCGAGGGCAGCAGTTTCTGTGTCATCTGTGCAGAAAATAAGTTTTTTCGATTTGGTAAACAGTTTCAGTTTTTCCCGGGTTTTATGTTCTGTCGAACTGAAATTTTCCTGGTGTGCATCGCCAATATTTGTGAGAATCCCAATTTCGGGCTGAATGACATTTCCCAGCCGTTCCATTTCGCCCGGTTGCGAAATTCCCGCCTCGAAAATACCCAGGTTGTTATGGTTTTCCATTAAAAGGACCGAAAAGGGCACCCCAATTTGTGAGTTGTAACTTTTCGGATTTCGTACAATTTTAAATTCTTCCGAAAGCAACTCATGCAGCCACTCTTTTACAATGGTTTTTCCGTTGCTGCCGGTAACCCCCACAACCGGAAAATGAAAACTTTTCCTGTGATGTGCCGCCAGTTTTTGTAAGGCTTCGGTAGTGTTTTCCACTAAAATAGAAGCTGCGTTTTCTGAAATCACCTCGGGCTGGGAAACTACAAAAGCTTTCAGGCCTTTATTGGTCAGGTTGGTAATGAAATTGTGACCGTTGTTGCGCGGCCCTTTCAAAGCAAAAAACAGCGCTTGTTCGTTTCTGAAAAAAGTACGGCTATCGGTTATTACCTGTTCAATTGTTTTTTTCTGAAAATCCGGAGGTGAAAATAGTTTTCCATCTACAATTTGTGCAATTTGCCGTATGGTATATTCCATAATCTTGTAATAATTCTTTTTTACCTCACTTTTGGGGAGTCCCGATAGCTCCCGATAGCTATCGGGAGGGAGGGAGGGGCTCTTTCTGAGTTTTTATGTAGCAACTGCGACAAAGCGGTTCGTACACATCTTTTTCGCCCAGCAGCACCACCTGTTCCTTCTCAGAAAACCGGTGCGAAAACTGGGCAATGCTGCCACACCGCATGCATATTGCGTGTACTTTGGTTACGTGGTCGGCCACAGCCATTATGCCCGGCATGGGACCGAACGGCGCCCCTTTAAAGTCCATGTCGAGCCCGGCAACAATCACCCGGATGCCCATATTGGCCAGTTTTACCACTACATCAATCAGTCCTTTGTCGAAAAACTGTGCCTCGTCAATCCCTACCACGTCCACATTTCCCGAAAGAAGCAGAATGTTGGATGAATTATCAACCGGTGTGGAACGAATAGAATTTTCGTCGTGCGATACCACTTCGGTTTCGGAGTAACGTACATCCATGGCAGGTTTAAAAATTTCAACCTTTTGCTTTGCAAATTTGGCCCTTTTCAACCTGCGGATGAGTTCTTCCGTTTTCCCGGAAAACATGGAGCCGGTTACCACTTCAATACTGCCCTTTTTTATATGCCCGTTTATGTCCCTTTCAATAAACATGTAGCGTAATATGTATAAGAAATTAAAATTAGTATTTTTACAAAATTAATCTTTAAAAACAATAGCCGCGCAAAGTAATGGAAAATAAAAAACTGATAAAAATTTTAATGAAAGATATGGGCGAACTGGAAGAGTTGATTGCCGAAATAAAGGAAAACCGCCAGTTCAACGACCTCGAAATGGAGTTTATTCATACCCGTGCCAAAGGAATTTTACAGTTAATGCAGTTGTTTAATTCAAGAGGGGAGGGAATTCATGAAAGCCACGAGATGGCTCATCAAAAGCTTGAAAGTGAGGTTGTTCAAGCGAAAAGTGAAGAGCCTGTTGTGGATAACGAACCGGATATGGATGAACAACCGAAAAAAGCAGAAAAAATTGAAGAAGAAACACCTCCGCCGTTAGAGCCGGAGAGTTTAGTATCACATGAAAGGGAACCGGAGTTGAAAACACCTGTTTCACCACCTGAAATTCCTTCCCGTGAAGAGGCGGAACACAAGGAACCGGTTGAAGCGGCAGGTGATGTTGGTGAGAATGATGACGACATGCTGGAGGAAGAGAGCGAAGTACCTGAAACCCTTTCACGTTTGGGCGATAGTTTTTTGAAAGGGAAATCGGTGAATGATTTGATAACCGACCAAAACAAACTGGAATTTAAATTGTCCAACCGTCCGGTGAGAAGCATTCAGTCAGCCATTGGAATCAACGACCGGTTTCAGTATATAAGGGAGCTGTTCGACAACGACAGTGAAAAATTTCTGGAGGCTGTGAAAACACTCGATTCCAGTGAAAATATAAAAGACGCTGTGGACTACCTCCGCCATAACTATAAATGGAAAAAAAACGAAACCAGCCTTAAATTTGTGAATCTTGTAAAACGTCGGTTTTTAAATGAATGATTCCGGTAAATTAATTTTGGTGCCAACTCCTATCGGCAACCTCGATGACATTACTCTTCGGGCGGTTGAGGTGCTAAAGACTGCGGATATGATTCTGGCTGAAGATACCCGCGTTTCTTCCAAACTGACAAAACATCTGGGCATTGAAAAAAAGCTGACACCACACCATAAATTCAACGAGCACAAATCGCTGGGAATGGTAGTTTCAAAGCTGAATGAGGGGAAAACGGTTGCGCTGATTTCTGATGCAGGAACTCCCGGAATTTCCGATCCCGGGTTTTTACTGGTACGCGCCTGTGTTGAAAATGAAATTGAAGTGGAGTGCCTGCCCGGTCCAACGGCCCTAATTCCGGCGCTGGCCGTTTCGGGCCTGCCCACCGACCGGTTTGTGTTTGAGGGATTTCTGCCGCAAAAAAAAGGCCGGCAAAAACGATTGAAAGAGCTTTCGGAAGAACCCCGCACCCTGGTTTTTTATGAGTCGCCCCACCGTTTGGTAAAAGCGCTGGGACAGTTTTCCGATTTTTTCGGTGAAGAACGCAAAGCCTGCGTTTGCCGTGAACTTTCCAAGTTTTTCGAAGAAATAAAACGGGGAACCGTTGCTGAACTCCGGCAATATTACGCGGAACACCCCCCAAAAGGCGAAATTGTGGTGGTGGTGGAGGGCCTAGCAAAACCTGCCAGAGAAAAATGAGGAAAAAATATACCCACCTTTTTTTCGACCTCGACAATACCCTCTGGGATTTTGAGAAAAATTCCTTTGATGCCATGCAAAAAACCTTTCACAGCTTTGGTCTCGCCGAGAAAAATATTGAATTCCAGTTGTTTTTCGACACCTATTCAAAACACAATAAACGGTTTTGGCAGGAATACCGTGATGGGAATATTCACAAAAATGAACTGAAACGGCTACGGTTTCAGAAAACCTTGATTGATTTGAGCATTGGGAAGGTTGATCCGGTTGAAATGAACTCGGTTTATTTGAGTGAAATGTCAAAACAAACGCATTTGGTTCCGGGGGCGATCCGGTTGCTTGAATACTTAAAATCGAAAGGCTATTTGCTTTTTATCATTACCAACGGGTTTAGGGAGGTGCAGCATAAAAAGTTGGAACTTTCAGGCCTTATACCGTATTTTAACAAAGTCTTCATTTCGGAAGATGTAAAAGCGCCCAAACCGTCGAAGGAAATATTTGAGTACGCCATAAAGTCGGCCAATGCAAGAAAAAAAACGAGTCTGATGATAGGCGACGATCCCGATGTTGACATTATGGGAGCACTTAATTTTGGGATTGATGCCATATTAT